>Ga0233432_10001086_pt1 | contig 26277 bp, 17 predicted proteins | sample SI_122_August201_6_FD_179870 | JGI IMG/M metagenome (GOLD analysis project Ga0233432, IMG submission 179870) | Seawater microbial communities from Saanich Inlet, British Columbia, Canada - SI_122_August2016_10_MG | ecosystem: Environmental > Aquatic > Marine > Inlet | place: Canada: British... | reverse complement strand
CGGAGAGTGCCTCGACTTCGACGGTATCACCGGCGGATTTAATTTTCAGGCCGCCTGGACGACCGGATATTTGGCAGGTCAGTCCATTGCCATGCAAACAGGGAGCTAACTTGCCTTGGCACAAACCCAACATTGTACTCGTATTTGCCTATGATTTAGGCATTGAAGCTCTCAACGCCTACGGTGGACATGGTATTAAGACTCCTCATCTTGACAGGATGGCGAAAGATGGAATGTTGTTTACTCATTGCTTTGCCAACCCTGCCTGTTCCCCTTCGCGGGCGGAACTACTCACTGGGACCTACCCAATACATAATGGGATTCAACATGTTCTGGGAAAGTGGGAGGATAAAAACTATCTCGATCCCGAAAAATTTAACAGCTTTGCCAATCAGTTAAAAAAGGCGGGGTACGCGACTGCTGTTGCCGGCAAATGGAACCTATCCTGGCTGGCACGAAATAATACAGTCAACGCCTTCGGGTTCGATGAATATTGCCTATGGCAAATGTATGACCGAAAAGGAGTAAAGCGCTCCCGTTTTTATAAGCCCTATTTTAATATCAATGGATCGATTAAAGAAGAATCCATTGCCGACCGGTTTGGCCCGGATGTGCTCGTGGACTTCGTCATCGATTTCATGACAAGAAAGAAGGACGAGCCCTTCCTCATCTACTACCCTGCCCTTTTAGTTCATACCCCATACATTCGTGTTCCAGGTAGCCCAAAAGTAAATTCAGTGCCCGATGATCAGCAAACAAACGGCACCGAATGCTTTCCGGAAATGGTTGAGTATCTGGACAAGAATGTGGGCAGGTTAATGAACACGGTCGATGAACTTGGCATAGCCAAAAATACAGTTTTTATTTTTTGTGCGGATAATGGCACGCATGGCCCGGTTACATCGGTCTGGGGAGATAACCGAACCAAGATCAAAGGAGGTAAAATGACTATGACCGATCGTGGTTCCAGGGTACCCTTACTCGTAAGCTGGCCAGGGAAGATCAAGCCCGGTTCGCAATGTGACGATCTCATTGAATTGGCTGATTTCCTGCCCACCTTTCTTGAGCTTGCATCAGCCCCCGAGCCTAAGCAATCGATCGATGGAACAAGTTTTTTACCCCAGTTACTTGGAAAAAAAGGCTCACCCAAGGAATGGGTTCATATCGAATATGGAAAGAACCGGCAGATCCGAAACAAGGAATGGACCTACACCAATAAAGGAGACCTGATCAAAGTAAACCAACTTGGAGAGCCAGAAAACCGCCCAGAAAAGTTATCAGACAACATTGGAATCCGTGAGGATATGAAAAGTATTTTACACTCAATCAATTTGAAATGACATGAGGATAAAAAGTAAGCTTGAAAAATTTTTATATCAAACAACCACACTTTACGCTCAACAAGGGTCTTTTTTTTATATAAACACTACATTCTATTATAAAACTTAAACCTATGAAAATTCTCATAAAAGCTTACCTAACGATCACATTAACCCTATTGGGCCTCTCTTCCATAGCATTTTCTGCAAATAAGAAAGTTGTCTTTCTCGCTGACGGCGGGAAAAACAACGAAAAGCATAACCATGTCGATGGGAATGATATTTTGGCTGCTGCCCTCGAAGAAAGTAAACTGGGGTTTGAAACTGCCCAGTACAAAGGCTGGCCAACTGATCCCAAGGCCTTTAATGGAGCCGACTCGGTGGTGATGTTCTGTAACGGTGGCAAAAACCATCACCTGGTGATGAAGCACCTCGACCAGTTTGAAAAGTTGATTGATGCAGGTACCGGGTTTGTGTTCATGCACTATGGTGTCGAGGTACCGAAGGGAAGAGCTGGCGATTTGATGCTCCGGGCAATGGGAGGCTATTTTGAAGAGCACTGGTCGGTCAATCCCCACTGGACCGCAGATTTTAAATCCTTACCAAAACATCCCATCACCCGTGGAGTGAAACTCTTTGTTCAGGAAGATGAATGGTATTATCATATGCGCTTCCAGCCTAATATGAAAAATGTAACCCCAATTCTTTCTGCCCATCCACCCCAGTCCACCATGAACCGCCCGGACGGCCCCCACTCCAATAACCCCCATGTTCGTAAATCTATGGCAGCCGGAGAAATCCAACACATTGGATGGGCCTACGAGCGCCCCAACGGGAAAGGACGTGGGTTTGGAACCACCGGTGGCCACTATCACAAAACCTGGGCAAGAGATGACTGGCGTACTTTGATTTTAAATGCGATCGCATGGACCGCAGGAGTTGAGGTACCCAAAGAAGGGGTGCCATCCATTCCCACTCTCAATATTGCATTCCCCAAATAATTGCGTTAGGTCGTTCTTCAATAGGGATACGACTTAACTCAGCATTCAGCTAAACCGAACCATCGCCTGGTCGTAACCGACTTGGCCAACTCAGGAAAACTGGACAGTTACGAACTTCTAAATGAGACGATCTTTGCTAGTCCATCTCTGCATAAAGATGTCCTTTACCTTAGCACATGGGATGGAGAAGTAATTGCTTTCGACTATCGTAAAAAGGAGGTTAAGTGGAAAGAAAAAATATCATCTTCACCTCTCGGTTCAACTCCTGCTATCTCTCAAAATAATAAAATTTACTTGGGGTCCTTCTTTTGGAGTAGTTATGGCTCTTATAAGATAGATGATAGTAAAGTAATTTATGAAGTTGATTCGAACACTGGGAATCTAGATTGGAGTTATGATTTAGATACAAGTCTGGTGCTTAATTCAACAGGATACATTTATGATGTAGCATCCTCACCTATTATAACAGATAATGGACATATCTACATTACTTATGAACACTCGGTTCATAAATTCGTTGGAGCTAGCTCGCCTCCCATTGATGCTTCTTGGCCAATGAACAATAGAAACTCTCAGCAGACTTCTCAAATGCCTTTAATACAAGATGGTTGGAAGTTTTTGAATGGAGACTCTTGGATGTACTCAGCAAATTCAAAGTCTTGGCAATACTTGCATGCTTCATCGGAACATTTGCATATGCTAGACATAGCCAATAACCATTGGTCAACAATCCTTGATGGAGAAGAGATCATTGGCTCGCGTTATATCGATGGATATAACCAAGCAGTACAGGATATTGTATCTAAACCAGATCAGTTCCAACTTTACGACTCTGAAGATTTAGAAAAAGCAAACGAAAATTCATGGTCAAATGGCTACAATGATGGTCTTAAATTTGAAGATTTTGCTCCAATCAGTCTGAACAACCGCACCGTCATTTTTCAATACGACAGTGGTTTAGTTTCTCGGGTTCGTTTTTACTCAGATGGGCTAAACGGAGCTTACAATAACATTAATTCTTCAGGCAACATACTATATCTGTACAGCCCAACTTCTTCAAAAGAGGCCTCTATAACGATCAATACACCCTCTGAGATCATTCAAGGAAATGTAACTTTTAAGAACCCTAATCGAGGTACATTTGCAGGAACAATTAAAATTATTGCGACTGGAAGTATCTCTAACCTTTCGGCTGTTTTTAAATTCCTGTGATAAAATGAAGGTTCTAGTTCCACTTGCTGTATCTACAATTTTGGCATCTTGCTTATGCGGCACAACTTTTAGTAAAGGTTGGTACTGGTTCAATCTTCGCCCTTTTATCTACTCACATTCGAGCAACTCTTGGTTTTTTATAAAGGTAGTTAATAAAGATTTTTCTCTTTATGATTACAAAAATAAGAATTGGATTACCCTAATCGATTCACCTAATTACTCCGATGGATACTCCGTAGGAATTGAAACTGTTAAATCAAATCCATCCTCATTTAGTCTGTACAATCAAGAGTACCTAAATTCATCCGTAAACTCTAATTATGACCTTGGTTATAGTTCAGGAGTAAGTGCATTGAGTAGCGTTAACCAAAATGGCTTTGCACCGACTTCTATGACTAGCAAGGAGCTATTAGCAGTAGAATCAGGTGGCATGATTACAAAATTCACTTTTCTAAATCAATACTCAGGAACATATTCCGATGCCACTGGTTCAGGAAGCATAATGTACTTTTACGATAAAGTTGGTGATAACATTGCCAGCTACACGATAAATTCAGACTCACAAATCGTGACTGGAACCCTTACATTTTCCAGTTCAATAGGTGGCAGTTTTACCAAATCAGCAAAAGATATAATTACAAATCAAGCAATTAGCACATCAAGCGGTACATTCACTATCTCGTTGTAAACTTTCAAAAAATGAGAATGTCCAAATTGTGTCCATAATTGGTCAAAAACAGGCAATTCTCGTCAACATCTGTCCTATTGTTGCCTTTTTCTAAGCGGACTTAAGCCCTAGAGTACTGCTTTACGAATGCGTTGTTTTTCGAACCTAATTAGCTAATCGAAAAGAAAAACAAATGAACTCCTCAATTCCCCCTCAATTTTTCCTCAATATTAGCTATAACCTTACAATTTTTTAGGTTTTTTTAATTATACCCTCATAGATACTAAGCTGCATTGCGACCTGCCCCATGTTTAGGAAACCACTGTTCTATCCGTTAAACTATGGGGGCGGATAAACCTATGGGGATGATGTTACTGTAATATCGTTAAAATCCAACTTCAAAGATTTGTCAGCAGCATTAACATTTAGTCCATCAGCTGTATCAACTAAGCGAGAAGAATCTAGCAGAACACTAAGATTGTTGTTTAAGGTGGTAAAATCACTGTAAGTAAATCCACCAGCAGATTTAACGGTCATATCATAGAGTTTCTGGTTTAAGGTTGATGGGTCATACCAATTAGTCAATCGGTCGGTAGGGTCACGGTGGTCAGTTCCTAGGGCTGCTTCCCAAAAATCACTCACTCCATCCCCATCATAATCTTTCCTTATAGAAGAAAGAAAGTTTTGACTGGTTCCATTCCCATCGTGATAACTTGCAAGCTCAACACCATTAACGATTGGGGTTGCATAGAAAGCATAGTTTGGAAACTGCTCAGATTCGTAAATATGAACCCTTCTCTCTTTAACTTCCGAAGCATTCTTCCAAGAATCTTTAATTCTGTAATAAAAGTTGTAGGTATATTTTTTAACTTTCTTTTGCGATACTCCTTCATGAGAAGAATTGAAATCCAAACCAACTGCTGAAGGGATAGTTGCACCACTATTTTCTTTGGTAACAGTCGAAACTTCTCCAGATTCATTTTTAGTAACATCATTTGATAAATCGACTTGTTCCTGACTGACATTCTCAAGTTCAGTAAACAAATAAATCTTTCCAGTGCTAAAGGCAGGATTTTCTATAAATGCCGTCGTATTTCGTATAAGTATATCATTACTCTCTTCAACATAACCGTGTACCTCTCCAATTCCATTATTGTTAAGATCAGGGTAGTTACCAAGTAAGAAGTTAAAATCACCATTTTGATCTTCAGCATAGGCACCAGGATCTATAAAATTATAATCGGCGATTAGCATTCTATGTTCTCCCTGAGAAAAACCTGATGAATCATACTCTACATTTGTTGCAGATAATGGTTGGTCAGTAAATTGACGTTGTTTATCAGAACTCAAGTTGTCATTAGGTCCGAATCGGTAAAAATCATGAATCTCTTCATTTCCTATTAAATAAACAGTTGGAGGAGATGCATCTATAACTGCTAAAGTTATTTTATCTTCTAATGAAACATTTCCCGACTCATCTGTAACGGTTATAGTTACTTCATAACCTGAATTTGGAATGCTATATTCAGCATAAGACTCAGGATATTTTTGTGCTCCTTTGTATGGAGGATCAAATGTAATAGACCATTTCTCGTCTTTTGTCTCATCGTAATTAAAATTAGGATCAAAGTCATCAACAGAGTAGACCTTGGCGATGAACTCTTTGACTGAATATTCGCTATCTACATTTACATTCATTGAACTTCCATCAGCTAAAGCCCTGTTATTATTGACAGGAGCATCTACTAAGTAATCAAGTTCTATTGTATCTTCTTTTCCTGCTCTATCAGTCAATGCACTCTCAAGAATAGTTAAAACAGGGGAAGTCGTATCTTTCATGATAAACCGTCGTTTCAGTGTTGCCCGATTAGGCTCCAATTTAGGGTACTTTTCGTCACGTTTATCTTCTGCAGTGTATTCAATAAGAAAAGTTCTATTAAGATTATTCTGTCTCGTTGTATCGATGGCAGATTTCATTTGTGAAGGATCTGCAGGATGACCATCGATGGGAGTAACAAATTGATAATTTCCATTAGCACTACCTCCTAAATCAGACTCTAAATCACCTTCATAGATTTTCCTTGATATATCAGAGGTAACTACATGATCACGAGCGTCTATAACTCGAATAACATTTTTTTGCAAAGAGCCAAAAGAACCAGATGAGATATCGTATAATTTTAGATCCTGTGAATCATCATCATAAAAAGGAAGACCAGCCTCAAAAGAGATAAACTTATTTGAATTTTCAGGAGTTAAGGGCTCAAATAGAAAATTCGGAGCCTTGATATCTAAAAAGTAAATGCTTCGTGCACCAGGAATATAGACCACTTCTCCTGAGGATTGCTTAATTACGTAATTTATAATTACACGCCCAACCTTTGGTTCTGTCGATCCCGTAGGCAGAAGTTCGTCGATGTATTCAATGTCAAAAGTATGAGAAAATTCGAAATCTAATTCAGTATCGTTTCGGGCGTACACGCCAGGATCCTGAAGTGTTCTCGAACCATCACTTATTGAAAATGCAGAGTATTGAGCGCGACTTCTAGTCGTAACTGGATCTTTATAGTAGTTAACGGTTGATGAACCCAGCAATGCTTCAATACCATTTGGATCTGATTCGAGAGAAATGTAAAAGTTTTGTTTATCCCCTAGAGTTATTGCAAAAATAGAATCACTAAATTGAGAGTCGGTAAATTGAGAAGAAATTGGTGTTAAAAATGAGGATACCTGTTCTGGTATTGGATATTTAGAATCAACCACTGGTCTATCTCCAAAAACATCGGTATTAAATGTTGTAAATGGAGTACCTGTAAAGAAATCATGCGTAATCAGTGATACTTGCGGTGCGATTGTATCAATGACAGTAATTTGACGATCAGTAATAACCTCATTATCATTAGAGTCTTTGGCATTATATCTCATGATATATTCCCCTAAAAGAGAAAATCCATCAGTGTCTAAATCGGTAATTTCAGTCTCTTCATACTGGGATTCGCCAACTTTACGAAGGAGAGTTGAGGTTAGGTTAACGACTGAATCATAATTATCGGTAATTGTTGCACCAGGTTCAACAAAAGGTCTCCCCCCTTGAAGGTCTGGAAAACTTACTCCCTGAGGACCTTCATTCAGGACTATGACAGGCTTAATACTATCTTGAATCCTGACTTCTCGTTCCATCTGATTAGTATTTCCGAACTGATCCTGAACAATATATTCAATTATGAGTTTTCTCCACTTGGGATCACCCGGTGCAATACGAGTACCATCAGGGTCGATGTAAAAGGTACCTTGGCTCTTTTCATGGTGAGGAGAACCATAATAATTAACATTACTAGGATCGATGACAGTTGGCACTTTCACACCCTGATCATTTACCAAGAAGGCATTAATAGTCATGTATTCATTTAGACTGATGGGTTCTAGACCAGAACCAAGTTCCTTATAGGCGGTAACTCCCGGATCAACGAACTCAGTGTTAACTTCATGAAATATCAAGCTATTTCCATGCATCACCATTCTTGGTTCAGGGAACGGAGAATTAATTAAAACTAATTCTCGTTGGATAGAAGATTCATTTCCCACTACATCCTTGACGCTGTATGTTAGCCTGAATGTAGCATGCAAAGAAATTTGCTTTTTTGCTTCCGCCATAATCGCTGGGATCGTGGTGTCGACGGGTTCATAAGTTATGTCATCAGAGAGCAATTTCTCTATACTTAACTTTACTCTACCATTCCCATTGTTCCACTCAATTAAACGATCTAAATTGTCTAGAGCAAAAGCACCAGGGTCACTAAATACATTTGTAGAGTTTACATCTACATAGTAGGGATCAGCTCCATAAAGAGTCATTACTGGTGGAGTAACATCAAACACCTCCACCCAACGGGAGAGTGTCACTGCATCGTTGCCTGAAGGATCAGTAATACCCTGATAATCTAGTTTGTAAATTCCGGCGATTTCCATGTCAACAAAACCAAAAGCACTATCAGCAGCACCACTTCCCAAACCAAGGTTTTGTTCTATTTCAACTTGTGTGTAGTAATTGTCCAAGATTGTAATTCCAGGATCGACAAAAAAAGTTCCCAAAACGCCCTCTACTCGCATCGGTTTATCCTTCGATAATCCATTTGTGTGCGACAATAATGGCGGAAGGTTATCAATTATTTTTATTACCGGGTTAACTGAAGAAGAAACGATTTCACCTTCTGGTGTCCTGATTTTCCTCGTAGGCAAATCCGTTACAGATACAGAAAGCTCCGTAATTTGACCGAGTTGAGTAAAGTCCACAGTCTTTTCGTTTAAAACTTCGACATAAACTCGTAAATCTCTACCAGCAAAATCTCTCGCATCAAACCCAGGGTATACAGAATCCTCATTCGATAGAAGTTGAAAGGGACCATCATCAGCAACTGGATATGAGGGTATCCTTCTTTGTACAAGGTATGGAATCACAACTTCATCCCCTTCTGTAAAAACTCCTTGCCGGCCACCAAACAGAGTAATTTGAGGCGGAGTGATAACTACATTAACAATTCTTGATATAGTGGAGACAAAACCTCTAATATCTTCTACTCGATAATTTAATTCATAAGTACCAGGAAACCGAGTGTCGGGCGGATTAAGTAAAACTGCCTTCTTGGAAATATCCTGCTTAAGGAAATTAGAAGCGTTGATCCATGGGTCGACGACACTAAATGGCTGGTCTAACATTTCGACATTATAAATTTTGTCTCCTTGTAATGTAATGGAGGGAGGCAAACCTTGGAAAAAGTCGCTTGCATAACCATTTTTTCCTACAACCACCGAAGATACCGGAACCCCTCCAACCACCTCCGTAGGAACTTCCGTACCAACTGCCATGCTCAAGCTAGAGAAAGAAATTTCATCTGAATTATTTTCTAACTTCTCAATCTCAAAAAATATTTCTGATGCTAAATCATGTACATTTATATACCCAACGGACAAATTTTCTGAAAAACTAGAAAAACTATCAACTGATGTCGCTCCATTTTCAGTGTCGACTTCATTTTCAACACTTTCAAATAGCATTTCTATCGGTTGAGGTACGACATCCTGGCTGAGTGATGCTCCAAATTTTTTGGTAAGGTTAACAAGTCCACCAGTTTCTGATGCTTTAGACTCTCCCAATCGAGATGTGGCTAATTGTATAGATTGTCCGGAAAATAAATCGTTTTTAACACCTTCCACATTTGTAAATCTAATATCACCAGAAATTAAATTTACTCCGCCCATGATATCACCAGTGATTTCGTTTCTAACTGCCATCATTTGAAACATTGTCCCACGAATGCCAGCTGTACCAAGGGGACTACTTAAATTCATGGTTGAACCCCTTTTCAACTTAGGAACTTTTACAACCAATTCACCAAAATCAAGGTGTGCCAATAACTTTGATTGGCTGGGTTCTTCCTCAAGCATTGCAGGATCGGGGAGATTATCAGCAGATATTATTTTTTGGGAATATTCACGAATAAAAAAACGACTTCCAGGTTTGACAGTTATAAGAGTTCCATTCGAAAAGAGAAGACCGAGAGTACCATTTTTTTCGGTAGTAATAATCGATTTAGAATCGATTTTTTTCCCAATTGAATTAGCCGTTAATTTGACCTCGAAGTCATCTTTAATCTTATAAACGCTCGCATCTCCCTCTAGGGACACAATAAGAGTTGTAGCTTTTACTTTTGTTATTCCCTCAACAACCCCTATTACAACTAAAAAAACAAAGGTAAACAGCAGCTTTCTCCAAAATATCCTGCCATAATCAAATGAATTATGGTCAAAACATGAAATCATAATACTAAATATGATCGTTTTTGAGTTTATAGCAAGAGATATTGAGAAGATTAAGTTTTCCCAATTTCTTGTTTGTACATAGAAGATGAAAGCAGATCTTTGTCATCGGTTGAATCAGACGATTTAATCTTAACGAGCCAACCTTTAATGTACGGATCCTCATTTAATGCTTCAGGTGCATCAACTAAAGCATCATTTACTTCCAAAATTTCTCCACCCAACGGCATGTACAAATCAGATGCTGCTTTTACTGACTCAACTACACCAAAAACCTCGCCTTTATTAAAGCATGTACCGACTTCGGGTAGTTCAACAAAAGTAACATCTCCCAGACTATCCTGTGCATGATCCGTAATTCCTACTATGCAGCGATTATCACCTTCATTTTGTAGCCATTCATGTTCTTTCGTGTAAAATAATTTTTCAGGTACCTCACTCATATTTCCATTCTGTGTCTTGAAAATGAAATTGGCAAACGAGTTTTACGATAAACCAATTCTTGTATTATCGGGAACTACCCCATTTTTTACTACCACAACAATTCCATCCCTGATGTAAATATTCTCCCCTTTATCTGCCCATCCATCATCGACTCCGTCAGGCGAAAGGGTAACATTTATACCAATTCTAGCATTCTTATCAATTATAGCATTTTTAATTACTGAATTTGAACCAACACCAACTCCTACTCCAATATTATCAGAAAGGTGTTCTTCGTAGTTGTCAGCTCCCATCATCACCACATTATTAAAGCTACATCCATCTCCAATTATTGACCGAACACCGAGAACGCAGCGCTTAAAATCAGAATCACCTACAACACAACCGCTTGCGAAATTAGTCTTAATTAGTTTTGATTCCTTAAATTTCGACATCGGAAGCAGGTCAGGATAATTGTAAATGGGATGATTTTGTTCATAGAAATCAAAATCTGGTTTATCATCGCATAATTGCAAGTTAGCTTCAAAAAAAGATCTCACCGTTCCTATATCTTCCCAGTAATCGTCATAAATGTGACATTTCACATTTTTCTTACCTACTAAAGATGGAATAATTTCTTTTCCAAAATCGGTAGAGTCCCCTTCCAGTGCATCAAACATAGCTGACGCGTTGAACACATAGATTCCCATGGAAGCTAAGCATCGATCTCCTTCCCCATCTTTATTTTTAAGTTCAGGAGGGACTAATCTACTTATAACTTCGGGATCCGTGGGCTTTTCAACAAAATCTACTATATTATAACCTTCATCTACTCTTAATAACCCAAGTCCCATCGCCTCATCAGTTGGAATAGGTTTAGCTGCAACAGTGATTTCAGCTCCTCTCTCAAGATGTTCATCTACCATTTTTGAAAAATCCATCCTGTAAAGTTGGTCACCAGATAAAATCACAAAAATGTCATCCTTAGCAGCACCAAAGTGTATAAGATTTCTCCTTACTGCATCTGCGGTCCCTTGATACCAATCATCCCCATACTCAGTCTGCTCTGCCGAAAGTATCTCAACAAAACCTTGACCAAATCTGTCAAAGCGGTAGGCGTCTTGGACATGTCTGTGTAAAGAAGCAGTATTAAACTGACTCAATAAATAGATTCGATTGAATCCAGAGTTTATACAATTACTGATTGGAATATCAACTAATCGGTATTTTCCTGCCAAAGGAACAGCAGGTTTGCATCTAAGTTTAGTAAGAGGATAAAGACGAGTTCCTCGCCCCCCCCCCATAATTACGCAATGAATTTTTCGACTCATAATTTACTACTCGCTTCGTTTCTGGGGTAAGGTAACATAAAGAATTTACAATATCTGCATAGCGAAATTCATTTCATGCAATCACAAAAGCAACTATTTCAAAATAATATAGTCTCACTTAGCGAATTCGATAAAAATAAGAATATTTCTAACCTATGATTATTAGTCCCCAATTAGACGAATTTAAATCTCTATGCCGAGACCATGATGTTGTGGCAGTGAGTACTGAACTTACTGCGGATACTGAAACTCCCCTATCTGCATACATCAAACTATCCAGTCAAAAACCTGCTTTTCTTTTCGAATCTGTGGTTGGCGGTGAACAAGTTAGTAGATTTTCATTTTTAGGATTTTCATCTAGGAAAAAATTTTCCTGTTTTTCGAATGAAACTGAGATCGTAGATAGTGATAACAATAAACGAGTAATTTCGACTCCTCCCGATCCATTAAGCCTTATTGAGGAAGAAATGGAAGGTATTCGCTATCATGGCATAAATGGACATCGGTTCTCAGGGGGTGCAGTCGGGTATATTGGTTATGAATATGCCAACAGAGTAGAACCCACTATCCCCATTCCCGAAAATGATGAATTGAAAATGCCGATGGTATTTTTCATGATCACAGAGCTAGTACTCATCTTTGATCATGCACGCCAAACTCTCACAATCTGTGCAAATGTTCAACCTACCGAGGACCCAACATCTGACTATGAAAAAGCGGTTTCAAAAATAAAGCAAACACTGGCCATTTTAGCAAAGCCTTTGTCCTTAAAGCCTGCTTCGGTCGATATCAAAAGTGTTTCGGACAAAGAACTACCAGAGGGGAATTTTTCCAAAGAGGAATTTGAAGGTCTCGTTGAGAAAACGAAAAACTACATCCGATCAGGCGATGTAATACAGACTGTTTTATCACAAAGATTCTCTATGCCCTTCGAGGCTCCGCCGATTAACTTATATCGGGCAATCCGAGCAATCAACCCCTCCCCTTACATGTTCATTCTTGAAACGGAAGATTATTCCATCGTTGGGGCATCTCCTGAAGTGCATGTTAGACTAAATCAAGGAGATGTTTTAATCAGGCCAATTGCAGGAACCCGACCTAGAGGACAGAACGAAGCGGAGGATAAAGAATTAGAACATGACTTACTGTCTGATGAAAAAGAAAAGGCTGAGCATCTGATGCTGGTTGATTTAGCTAGAAATGATATTGGGCGCGTTTGTAAGAATGGTAGTATTGAGGCTGCGGAATTCATGAATATCGAAAGGTACTCTCATGTAATGCACATCGTATCACAGGTAATTGGAAAACTATCAGATGATAAAAACGCATTTGATTTAATGCGAGCCACCTTTCCGGCTGGAACAGTGAGTGGTGCACCTAAGGTTAGAGCCATGCAAATAATTTCTGAATTTGAGAAAACATGCCGGAATGCATATGCCGGGGCACTTGGATATTTCGGCTTCGAAGGAAATCATGACTCTTGCATTGCAATTCGTACAGCGATCATCAAGGACAATAAGATAAATCTACAAGCCGGAGCGGGTATAGTTGCAGATTCTCAACCTGAAATGGAATTTTACGAAACAATTAATAAAGCAAAAGGCATGTTCTATGCCGCTTCAATTGCTGAAAAAATAAGTGATTAATCCTTTAAATCTCAATCAAAATAGTGGAAAATATTGAACAGTCATCACTAGATATTTATCTTAAACAAATCTCGGCAATCTCACTTATTACAGTTGAGGAAGAAATTGAACTTGCAGCCAAAATTAGTAAAGGTGATCAAAAGGCACGAGAAAAAATGATTACTGCCAACCTTCGCTTGGTTGTAAAAATAGCCCAAGACTATTCAAACATCGGACTGTCACTCTTAGACCTGATTAATGAAGGAAATATGGGATTGATGAAAGCAGTAGAAAGATTCGACCCGACCAAAGGAGGGAAGTTAAGTACTTACGCCTCTTGGTGGATCAAGCAATCAATAAAAAGGGCACTTGCTAATCAAAGTAAAACGATACGACTACCAGTTCATATGGTAGACAGAGTTACACAAATTCGAAGGACAACGGCTAGTTTGTCTGAAAAACTCGGTCGTGAACCAACAGACGACGAATTAGCTGAGGAAATGAACATTCCAGTTGCTAGAATTACCCATTTAAAATCTGTAAGTAAGAAGCCAGCATCCTTAGATTCTCCCTTGAACGATGAAGATGGTTCAAGCTTAGGAGATATTGTACCTGATGAAAAATCAACATCTCCATTAGAGAACTTACAATCTAAATCACTTGTTGGGGATGTAGATAAAGTGCTTGCATCACTAGAACCCAGAGAAGCTGATATAATAAGGCTACGGTTTGGCCTTGAAGGACGTGACCCTAAAACTTTAGAAGAGGTCGGTCAACAAATCGGGATTACTCGTGAAAGAGTAAGGCAAATTCAAGAACAGGCTATCCGACAACTTCGAAAAAATATGACCAAGTTTGAAAAACAAAGAACTTGGGAAGAGATTCAGGAAGAAAAACGGATAGAGACTAGAACAAAAATGTTACAAGAACTACTTTCTAAAACATGCTAAATTTCTAGGAGTTCTAGAAATTGTAGCAGTTTAAGTAATAGAAAGGATTGTAATTGGCACGAAAGAGAACAGTTTTAATCTTCTTCCTGAGCAGTTGCTTCATCAAGTAGGTCGCCAAGAGATGTTGTAAGATCCTCTCCAACCTCATCATAAGCAGCCACTTCCTTGGCTAATGCATCCTCGTCGTAATTAGCAGCCTTGATACTGAGACCAATTCTGCGTTCATCCTTATCAATTTTAATCACCCGAGCAGTAACTTCTTCACCTTCATTCAAGTAATCTTTAACTTTTTCGATACGCTCCTCATTGATTTGGCTTATATGGACTAATCCGTCGATTTCGTGCTCAAGTTCAATAAAGGCACCATAACCAGCGACACGAGCAACCTTACCTTTTATCACATCACCAAGTTTGTAAAGTCTATCAATATCCTCCCAAGGATCTTGAGTCAGTTGTTTCATGCCAAGCGAGATTCTTTGATTTTCAACATCAACCTCTACAACGATAGCATCGACTTCATCTCCTTTTTTCACCATTTCACTAGGATGGTTAATTTTCCTGGTCCAGCTCATGTCTGAAACATGAACCATACCGTCAATGCCCTCTTCTAATTCAACAAATGCACCGTAGGATGTTAAATTGCGGATTTTACCTCGAACACGAGCACCTGGGGGGTAATTATGCGTAGCCATATCCCAAGGATTAACTTCAAGTTGACGAAGTCCAAGGGATATTTTTTGGTCATCCTTTTGAATACCTAAAACAACAGCATCCACTTCATCCCCAACATTTAATACTTCACCAGGTTTTGTAATTCTTTTGGTCCAAGACATTTCTGTTACATGAACAAGACCTTCAACACCTTCTTCAAGTTCAACAAATGCTCCATAAGGTACTAAGTTGACGACCTTACCTCTAACCTTTGCATTAATTGGGAATTTACTTTCGATCTCATCCCATGGGTTACTGGAAAGTTGCTTAAGTCCCAAAGAGACTCGTTCGCGTTTTTCATCAATATCGATGATACAAACAGTAATTTCCTCACCAGTTTTAACCATTTCGCTTGGGTGGGAGACTCTTCCCCAACTCATATCAGTGATATGAAGTAAACCATCTAAACCATCGAGATCAATGAATGCTCCATAGTCGGTGATATTTTTAACCATTCCACGACGGGTTTCACCAGGAATAATTTTTGAAAGAATTTCGCGCTTTTTATCCTGTCTGCGCTCTTCGATTAGTTCGCGACGAGAAACAACAATATTTTTTCGCTCACGGTTAATTTTAACAACTTTAAAATCAAATGTTTGACCAACAAACTGATCTAAATTTTTGGGTGCCTGAATATCAACTTGAGAAGAAGGAAGAAAAGCATCTACTCCAATGTTCACTACTAAACCGCCCTTTACTTTAGATCTCACACGACCAGTAATAACCGAACCTTCCTCGCAGGTATTGACGATTTTCTCCCAATTCTTTTTCTGCTCTGCTTTATCGAAAGAAAGCTGGGGGTTTCCAAATCGATCCTCCAATCTTTCAAGAAAAACTTCAATGTCGGACCCAATCTCAAGTTCGCTTAAGTCTAGGAACTCGTGAGCGGGGATGGTACCCTCTGCTTTTCCACCAAAATCAATCACCACTTCTGTGGGACGGATTTCCATGATAGTTCCAGTAATAACGGAACCTTCTTTAAGTAATTCGATTTTGCTCTCTGCGAGCAATTCTTCCATGACTGCGCTCATGATGTATATGTGTATAATGTGCCACTTTTCTAAGTGCTAAATCGTAAATAGTACGAACAATCTTAGAATGTGGGTTGAGGATTAGTAGATGTGTGAAGATGTCTAAATCAAAAAACGGGGCTATCAGCAAGACAAAACAAGAGATAATCCCTAGGGCACAATTTTATTTAAAGGATATTCAACAATACCTTCAGCTCCCAATCTCTTCAATGCTGGAATAATTTCTCTTGATATCTTCTTTTCTATAACTGTTTCTACCGCTATCCAATTATCAATAGCTAGGGATGATATGGTTGGGTTTCTTAAAGATGGTAAAGCCTCCAATACTTCACTCAACTTACTTTTTTCTAAATTTAATTTGAGACCAACTTTCGTGTCAGCCTGTAGTGCAGCATCTAACATCAAGGCCATATTTTCTATTTTAGCCCTCTTTTCTTGATTTGCCCAACTCTCTTTGTTTGCAATCAAAACGGTGTTTGTTTCCATAAGAACCTCTACAATACGAAGTTTGTTTGCACGGATAGAACTACCAGTCTCTGTAAGATCAACAATAGCATCAACAAGTTCTGGGACTTTAACTTCAGTCGCCCCCCACGAAAATTCGACTTCTGCATTCACTTCATGGTCACTAAGAAATTTTTTCGTAACCCCGACTAATTCCGTAGCAATTGTTTTTCCTTCTAAGTCTTTAACTGTTTTTATAGCAGAATTTTCAGGCACGGCTAGTACCCATTTTGAAATACGGTTGGAAGCACGACTGTAAACTAAGTCGGCAACAACCTCCACATCTGAACCATTTTCTTGCACCCAGTCACGACCTGTTAGTCCGCAGTCAAAAAAGCCATCCTCGACATATCTGCTCATCTCCTGGGCTCGAACAAAACGGCCTGCTAAATCAGGATCATCCCAGCTTGGCGTATATGAACGAGAGCCTTTTGTAATGTTAAAGCCAGCACGGGAGAATAACTTAAGAGTTGCTTCTTCAAGACTGCCTTTAGGTAAACCGAAACTAAGTAATGTGGACATTTTAATAATACTTAACAAATGGACACCGTATCGGAAAGCGTGTTTTGCAAAAAAAATTATATAACTCGATCCCAATTAATATCTTCTAATCATTTCTTCCAATGATTGATTCATTTCCATTTCTTTAAATATTCGTTCAAGTTTGGAGGTGTCAGGATTGCAAGGTAAAGTTCCTCCCTCATGAATACTTGTATCTAATTTAATCAGCTCTCTATTCCGGTGAAGAAGTTCTCTCTTTTCATAAATCATGCTACAAAATCTCTTCGGAGTTATTCGACCAGCATTCAAGATGATTTCGTCAAGACTCCCCCAATGTTGTAACCATTTCGAAGCCGTTTTGGGTCCAACACCAGACAATCCAGGAATGTTATCTGCTTGGTCTCCAATAATCGACAGGTAATCTAATATCTGCTTTGGTTTTACTCCAAACTTTTCCTCGACTCCACCTTCGTCTAGCAACCTCCAACCCAAGCGTGGGTTAGCTGTCGGAGGTGGAAGTAGTTGGCTAACAGTGGGCCTAACTAATTGAGCCAAGTCTTTATCTGCACTTACAATAGTTAATTGATGACTGTCCGCTAGCTCCTCTACTTTAGCTGCAATTAAATCATCCGCCTCCCTCCCCTCTTGTTCGGAAACACCATAACCCATCGCATGAGAAAGTTTCTTAACCCATTCAAGTTGTTCAGAAAAGCCTTCAGGCGGGGCACCTCTATTAGCTTTATATTCCGGCAAGATTTTTTCTCGGTGAGGGCACCCTCCGTGGTCAAAGAATAACCATATTTGATCAGGTGCAAAATCATCTTCCATTCTCCAAAAGGATTTGATCCAACCATGAATCATATTAGTTGGGAAACCATCAGATCGAGAAAGTTCCCGGATTCCATAAAAAGCACGAAAGGCTAAGTTGTGCCCATCGCATAAAAAAATTTCACTCATCTATTCTTATTCGATGTCATACGACTTCGGGGCAAGCATATTTGTTAAAGCCGACAATTACTGATCAACAGAGAGGATTTCCCCCAAGCAATACTCTGGTCTAACTTCACTAATTTTCACCTTCGCAAAGAGATTAGCTAATGCAGGTATTTTTTCAGGAACTATAACTTTAAGATAATTTTCAGTGTATCCACCGTAGAAACCGTTTTTTGGGTTTTCCAGTAATACCCGAACAGATTTCCCAATAAAAGTCTCATGCCATTTCATACGCTTAGAAGAGGATAATCTACGCAAGTGTGAACTCCTCCGCCTTCTCTCTTCCATTGGAATATGTACTTTTGACTTTTCTGCTGGAGTTCCACTCCTTTCAGAATAAGTAAAAACATGACAATACGAAAAAGGAAATCCCAAGAATGTATTACAGGTTTGATCAAAGTCAGCAGATGTTTCTCCAGGGTACCCAGTCATTAAATCGGTCCCAATACAAACTTCTGGGATTGCCTCGATTGCTTGCATAAAAAAATCGTTCATTTCACGAAGGTTATATCTTCTTTTCATTAAAGATAAAATCTTGTCACAACCGGATTGCATGGGGACATGAAGATATGGCATTAATGGATGAAGATCATCTTCCATCCATTCGAATAACTCTGTGGGTATTGTGGTTGGTTCGATACTGCTTATCCGTAGACGATCAAGACCTGTTAAGCTAGAGAGTGATTCGATTAATTTCAAAAAGTTTTTACCGTTTGAGTCATAGGTTCCTACATTAACTCCTGTTAGAACAATCTCGCGAACACCCCTTGCTATCATTTGTCGAGCTTCTCCAAATAAATCACCCCACTCCCTGGACCGTGCTCTTCCTCTCGCAAAAGGAATGACACAAAAAGAACACATAAAATCACAACCATCCTGTATTTTTAGGTTTGCCCGTTGTTCAAAATGAACATCACCTACATAACCAATCGAAAAATCCGATCTATCAATTCTTTCCCTAACCACAACAGGGTGTGACGGTTTTTCTTCGGCAACATAATCTAAGAAGTTCATCTTGTCGTGATTGCCAATCACGTAATCTACGCCATCGACCATAGCCACATCGTTCGCTGAAGTTTGAGAGTAACAACCTACCACCACCGTTATTGAAGTTGGATTATTTCGAGTAAAACGACGAATCGTATTTCTAGACTTTGCATCTGCCTCATTAGTAACTGTACATGTGTTTATTACACCTAAATCAGCCCTCTCTCCAAAAGGAACAATTTCATACCCTTTATCTCGAAGCTTTCCCTCAATTGCCAAACCCTCGTATTGATTAAGGCGACAACCCAGGGTGTGTACACTAGCCTTAGGCTTTTTACTATTCTTCATACATTTTTAGTTACAAAAAATCGGTACTTATAAACTTATAAATTCAAAGCGACTAAACTGGCGAATTTTCACCATACTTAAAAAGTAAATAAACCAGACGCAAAGCGGAAAAATAACGTGGAATGAATGTTTTAGGATCACTACAGCATCGAAACAACCACCCAAGGTAAAAACTATCAGCCCATGTTGGAATTCTGATTTGTTGACCAGACAAGAAAGCTAGAGCAGCACCAGTACAAATAATAGTTGGTTTGAAAGATAAATGACTTTTCAAATATAAGCCTAATCTCTCCTGTGTACCTCCGCCTATTTGAATAAAAATGAAGTTTGGTTTTGTTAATTCTATCGATTCCAAAAGCTCATGATCTTCGATTGCTCCAAACTTAGGATAGAAAGGAGCAATGTAGGTATATTTCGCATCAATTTTCGCATTATACTTCATATTCAACCAAGCAAGATTTTGTTTGGCTTGAATGGAGTTGGGCATTACCCAAAGAGATGATTTTTGGAAATCAAATGCTTCCAACAGCTTAAAAAGATATTCGAGACCAGAAACCCGCCTTAATGAAACTCTCCGGAAAATCCGTAACCACAGGCACATTAAACCACTGTCAGGCAGAACTAAATCCGCATTCGATAAAGCCTTCCTGTAAGAATCAGATTCAAGCAAGTCGGTCGATAATCCTGGTCCTGAAGGTGCCACGACTAATCCTCCTGCTTGAGAATTTAAAATTGCAGACTCAACACCACACTCGAAAAATTTGACACCTAGAACTTTCACCAAGATTCAAAATAGAAAGTTATCACCTTCTGCCTGAAAGTTACTAGTATGCAGACTTTGGCGGAAAAACCACTTGGCCAATCGTTCTGAAAACGATTTCAACATCCATGAGAAGCGTCCAATTCCCCACATAGTCAAAATCCAACTCGATTCTTTTTTTAACGAGTACAGGATCCGTAAACTCTCCCCGCAAGCCTCTACATTGGGCGGGGCCCGTAACTCCAGGTTTAACAAATTGGCGAATTTTATAAGCACGATAATTCTGTTGGAATAAATAGTCATGCTTAGCCAAATATGGACGCGGGCCAACTAAACTCATTTCGCCCCTCAAAACATTAATAAGTTGCGGAAATTCATCGATACTAAATCTTCTCATTATTCGACCAAAAGGAAAAATTCGTGGATCAGCCTTCTTGGCCTGTATCGCTTCATCATTCGTCCTTGCTTCCTGATATTCCATTGAGCGGAACTTCCAGATTATAAACTTTCTCCCCCCAAGCCCGACTCGCTCTTGCTTAAAAAACAAAGATCCAGGGGACTGAATGATGTGAAAAAACTTAGTGATCACCATAAGAATTGGTAACAAAAGAATTGCACTTGGTAAACTAATCAAAATATCAAACATACGCTTGATCATCCGATTAAAAGGGCTTTCCAACGGTTCGTTCAATAAAGTAAAGAATTGCCTGCCCGCTTCCTCCACAAATACGAGCCTCGAGTCAAATTCTTTAGCCAGAGAATTGTAGATGAGAAAACGGCATCCATGCTTTTGGGCTAGATCAGCAGTTTGTGATATATATTCAAGTTTGTCTTGGCTAGGTATCATTACTACTTGATTAATTTGATTTCCGGAAAGATAAGCATCTAATTCTTCATACATACCCAAAAAAGGTAATTGTTTTATATTGGTCTCAGTTACTGCAGTGCTAAAAGCCCCCGTCAGAGTATATCCATTTGTAGAATGATTAGAAATCCATCCATCCAAATTCACCAGATCTTTCGGATCTCCAACGACTACTGCTTTTCTGTTGATACCATAGAAACCATTAATCCTTTTAAAAAAACCGGGAAGAACATAATTCGAAAACATTAAAAGAGGCCAAGCAGTTGAAATATAAAATCCTAAAAACAATCGACTTGTAGCAGAATCTTTTGATGCAAAATAAGCTCCAAAGACGAAAAAGGCCAAGACCGCAATTTGGAAATTAGATTTAGTAACTGACTCCCGAATTCTGCCCCATCGATTTTTTAAGTAAAAATCACCGTAATTTTGGAGCGATCCAAATGCAGCCACCATAATTCCTGCAATTGAAACAACCACATAGTTCCACGGCAAATCCACTAAAGACAGATTCCACACACCCCATATGCCAATACACACCCAGAACCAAGTAAATACAACTAAGCAAAGCATGGAGCGATGCAGGATAGAAAATCCTTTGTCTCGGTTGTTTATCATTGAGAAAGTTTAGATAAGAGGGATCTCAACATGCTTTATTTATTGCAATTGTGCAATCAAGATAAGAGCTCCGATTGAATGCTTGCACTTTTCATTTTTTTTTGAAAAGTTTGAATAACAGATGCAAATCCAAAAAAATGCAGTGAAAGATATTGCCTTACACGACGAACTTGAAATCGAAGCAATAGATTTTTTTGTTCGGATGATGAGCATCTTGGGTCTACCACGATCTATTGGTGAAATATACGGTGTTCTCTACTTCTCAGAAGCCCCCCTGTCGATGGATGATATCTCTTCCCGTTTAAAAATAAGCATGGGATCAACTAGCCAAGGTCTCAAGACTCTTCGATCCTTGAAAGCGATTCGCACATCCTACATACAGGGCGACCGACGGGATCATTACTCTGCGGAATCTGAATTTCGCAGACTTTTTTCAAACTTTATCAAGGAGGATATTCTTCCCCATCTAGAAAGTGCCACAGAGCGGATTTCATGTATGGAGGAACATATTTCAAAAAAATCCTCCTCTAATTCAGAATTTTACACTACGCGTCTCGAAAAACTCAAACGTCTAACCAAAGCAGGTAAAAAACTACTTCCAGCACTGGCTGGGCTATTAAAGTTATGACCACTACAGGTTCAGACGAAATGAAAGATTGGTCCTGTGGTTGGTACTGCATACGGGCAAAACCTAGAATGGAGACGGTTGCATCTGCTACTCTTCTCACGCTTGATGGGGTTGAGGTTTTCCTTCCACGTACTCAAAGGGCAAAAAAAAATGTCCCCCAACCAATCAAACCTCTTTTCCCAGGATACTTTTTTGCAAGATTTGACCCGATTCTACACATTAGGAATGTTCACTACGCAAGAGGGGTTGCTTATGTTGTTCGAAGGAAAGAAGTCCCCGTACACATTCCATCTCAAGTAATGATTGCACTCCGGTTAATTTCCCCGGATGGAGTTTTGGAGATCCCAGACCAACCTCATAAGATTGGTGATAAGGTCAAAGTAATCTCCGGTCTTTTCAAAGGAGACCAGGGAACAGTTACACAACTCGTCCCAGCTAAAGAACGAGTAAAGGTTCTATTTGAAATTTTAGGTCGCCCAACAGAAGTAGAAATAAGTGAAGACGAAGTCGACTTTCCCAGTGCTCATCCCATAAGCACTGGCTGAATTTGCCCATAATAAAATATTTTACGATCAAATTGGCTTTGCTTTTAGTAAATCGCCAACTGCGGTAGCTATGCTTTGTTTAATATGAAGTTAAAAATAATTTCATAATGTTATCAAAAAATAAATGATCCATTTTCAATTATCTTACATACTTAGTATTTTGATTCTTATCTTTTTTGGGATTAGTTTTTTTAGTTTTGATTATTATGTGCCCTATATAAAAAAGTGGAAAGCAGCTAAATTACTTTTCCAAAGCCAAGTATATTTGGATCCAAAAATTGGAAACTCTAGAGATCTTATCAAAGAAGGTGTGAGAAAAGCTCGTGTTGCCTATCTACTCAATCCAAATGATTCTGAAGCATACTATAATTACTTGGATTTACTCTACCTTAATCAACCAGCTAAAGCATTATCTCTATGGTCTGAATTAGTCGATTCATCCGAAAAAGGATTATCATTAGGAAATCGTATTCTATCCAAATCCCTCCACTCCCTTCGCAATGAGAAAATAGAAGTGACACGAAAAGTTAGGATTGGAAGTATTGCTCTTAAACAATATCAGTATTTAGCCCAAGTTGATTTGTGGAACGAGAATTCTCAAAATATGTTACTCGGGGCAGAAGTCCTTGCAGAAACAGGTAACCATCAACAATCTCTTAAAGTAGTAGAACGTATATTATCAAAAGAGTCTGATAACGCAGAAGCAGTTTTTTTACTCACTCGACTAACTGTTCATCTTCAAGACAAATCACAACTTATGCGGCTTGGGCAGGCATTAGCTCCATTGTCTAGCCAAAGGAGTGAAATTGGACTGGAAGCTATCAGACATATGACTTTGCTGAATTTCCTTCAGCCTCTTGCTCCTAAAAGTTTAGATCACTGCATTGAACTTCTTTCCGTCAACCCGAAGGCAAAGGCAATTGATTTCTTACGGATCTATGCCATGCGTTATGCAGTTGAACAGTCTCCACTTGAACGTAAAAACCTCATTCAAAAATGTTCAGAAATATTTAATCTTGATGACTCAAAAGAATTACTCGTCTTTAGCAGTTGGCTCATGCGTGTTCAGGCCTACGAAGAAATCATTGATTATATTCCAGTATCCAAAGCCAAATCAGAAGAGTCATTTTTTAAGATTCGTATGGCTGCTCTTTCTCATGTTGGTGATTTGGAAAAAATTCGCACTGAATTAAACCGTGCGTCTATTATTCCTTCGCGGTGGAAACTCGTTGTAGAAGCAAGAGTCTACTCGCTCGAGCAGAATTTCCTGGAATCTCAAAAATCTCTTGATCGAATCATTCCTCTTCTTGGTAATGACCCAAGAGAAGCCCGTGCAGTTTGCACTTATTTAGAGCAGGTAAAAGACATTCAAAGCCTATGCCATTTACTTGAGGTGCTAATCAAAGAACCCATACACCAAAGATTTGCCGTCTCAAAACTCCTCCAATATCAAGGAGCATCCGTTAATATCGCTCAACTCATTGAATGGTCAGATATTCTTCTTCAGACAAGCCCTAATGCACCCAAAATCAAGCGAAGTAATTTATACTTTAATTTACTAGATCCCACTCTCCATTTTCCTTCTCAAAGACTAATCGAACTTACCAACCAAGCAAAGTCTTTGGATACATTTGCCTCCTCCATGGAGACCCAGATAACCTTGGCCCTTGCTTATTTAAAAAGTAACTCACCGAGCGAAGCACTAGTCGCGTTGGGAAAAGTTAATGATTGGAGAAAGTGGGAAAATGCCCGATCCCCTTGGAAACTAATCGCTTCTCAAGTCTTTAAACTTAATGGAGACACCGAAAAATTTCTTATTCTCCAGCAAAAAGTTCAAGTAAATGAACTCAACCAAGCTGAAAAAGAAAGTTTGGAACAAATTTTCAATATTAAATTAGGGTAATAGTTAGCAACCGTGTTTCTTCAAAACTGTAAACATATTATAAATCTATTGGCCTTCCTCAGTCCATGGACGCTAATTATTTGGCAACTATCCATCACCTGGGATACCAACCCGCAATATTCTCACGGTTACATCATCCCCTTTTTGTCCCTATATCTCTTGGTCAAATCCCCCCCTTTTCAGCTCCTTAGCATAGAGAATCAATCCACAAAAACCCTATTACTTCAAGGCAAAGCCTATTTGATAATAGGGTTACCATCCCTACTCTCCTTATTACCATTATGGATTATAAGAGGTGCAAACTCCGACTGGAGAATGATTAACTTTGCAATCTTTGCATCCATCACAGCATTAATTATATCATGGGGATATGATCAAGGCGGTTGGAAAAAAATCAGAACACTTCTTTTTCCACTATGTTTCTTTCTCGTCTCTATACCATGGCCATTAGCCACTGATCTCCAATTTACCCAATGGCTTCAAGGGAGAATATCTTCAATTATTGTTGATATCGTCCTACTCCTTGGTCACGAAGCCAAACTGGATGGCACCATCATAGATGTGGGTGATTTCGGTCAGATCGGCATTGATCAAGCCTGCAGTGGAATTCAAGGGCTTCAAGCCTCGATCGTTATCACTCTCTTTCTTGGAGCATACTACGGGTTTGGGTTTATCAATCGCATTGTATTTGTATTTGTAGGTGCTCTCGTTGCACTGTTACTTAACCTAGTCCGAGCCTTTTCTCTTTCAATGATTAAGATTAATGGAGCGGGTAAAATATTAGATACTCCAATCTATGAAATAAATAATTGGGTATTCCCTACTCTTCACGACATGGTTGGGTGGATTGAAAATGTCTGTATATTATTAGTTTTATTCCTTTTAGCCCGTATGGCGAAAGGAGGAATCATACTCACAAGTATGGGAACCGGAACTACAAACTGGTCCAACATACGATTTCGTACTCCCTGGCTATTCCAACTATTTGTTATCATTTGGGTAGGTTCGTGCTTTGGATTATCTGAAATGCATTATGCTAACCACGAATCAAAACTCCGTCTCCAACCCAAGGTTACTCTTGATCTGAAAGATCCAAGAATCTTCGTAGAAGAAAAATTAATTTCCAATCAAATTACCGCACAACTTCATTATTCCTCCGCTAAATCAGTTCAATGGCAGGACAAGAGGCTTGTGATTCCAAAACAACTTGGTTCAGAAGAAACTTTTTTTAATCCAGAACAAGAATACTGGCAAGCCTTTGAAGCTGAATGGGAGTCAGGAGGTGCGTGTACTGCTGTGCTCTCCACCCACTCTCCAGCTGCCTGTCTTCCATTGACTGGACTGCAGCAAGTCAGCCCCCCAATTGGCCAATCACCCAAAGTTATTTCAATTGCCAAGGATAGTCATAACATTGCTTTCGAAGCTTACGAATTCACCAAAGACGGAAAAAACCTGCATGTATTTCGATGCTTTTGGCCAAGCAAAGCATTGCCGGACTCACAAATAAGATTCCCCAGTGGTGGATATAGCCTAGATGGACG
>Ga0233432_10001085_pt1 | contig 26282 bp, 16 predicted proteins | sample SI_122_August201_6_FD_179870 | JGI IMG/M metagenome (GOLD analysis project Ga0233432, IMG submission 179870) | Seawater microbial communities from Saanich Inlet, British Columbia, Canada - SI_122_August2016_10_MG | ecosystem: Environmental > Aquatic > Marine > Inlet | place: Canada: British... | reverse complement strand
AAGGTCCGACAGGCCATCATCAAAAAGAATACCCTTTATTTTCATCGATGGCGGCCCAGAAACGATGCCTTCGTCTTTGGGGAACGCAGGGACGAGCAGAAGATCGCTCAGAAAGAGCCCTTACAATTTGAGCCCTACATCGAACAACAGGAACAACGCATTCGGAAACTTTTGAAACCATGAACCGTTCTCATATTATCCTGCTCTCATTCCTTCTTCTGAATGCGTCTGCTGAACTGATCGGGCAGCGAAGTCTGCAAGAAATACCTCCACCGGATCCTGCGATCGAAGCGGCCTCTTTTCAAGTAGCTGATGGATTCGAGATCAATCTGTGGGCCGCTGATCCCTTGCTCGCAAAGCCTACCCAAATTGCCTTTGACCCTCAGGGGCGACTTTGGGTTTCCACCAGCAAGACCTATCCTCAATTGAATGTGAACCAGGAGCCGAATGATCAGATCATTATCCTGGAAGATCTGGATCGCGATGGAGCTGCTGACAGATCCACGGTCTATTATGATGACCTTCTCATTCCTGGAGGGGTGCTACCTGATGGGAACGGAGGAGCTTATGTGGCCCATGCCGATGAACTGATACATCTGAAAGATGATGACGGCGATCTCAAGGCAGACCGCAAACAAATCCTGCTTTCCGGTTTCGGAACCGAGGACACGCACCATACACTTCATCGACTTCGTTGGGGACCGGACGGACTGCTTTACATGCTTCAGGGCTATTACATCGGTACGCATGTTGAAACACTGCACGGCCCTCGCAGATTGAATGGAGGCGGCCTATGGTATTACAACACCCGAACGCGCAGACTTGAAATTTACAGCCGTGGCCTGGTCAATCCCTGGGGAATGGTTTTTGATGCATGGGGGCAGACGTTCCAAACCGATGGTGCAGGTGGTGAGGGCATCAATTACAGTTTTCCAGACAGCGTGTTCAACGCCTCTCCCCTCGAGCTCAGATACTTGAGCGGACTCAATCCAGGCAGACCTAAACTTTGCGGTCTGGAAAGAATCAGCGGAGGGCACTTTCCGGAATCCTGGCAAGGCAATTTGATGGCCAACGATTTTCGAGCAAACAACATCGATCGATACGTTGTCGCAGAATCGGGTAGCGGATATGTTTCAACGCTCAAGGAGGATCTTTTGAAATCCAGTCATGTCTCGTTTCGTCCTATTGACTTGGTCATGGGGCCGGATGGGGCTCTTTATGTGGCAGATTGGTACAGTCCCATTATCCAGCATGGGGAAGTAGATTTTCGAGACCCACGGCGTGATCAGGTCCACGGCCGGATCTGGCGAATCACAGCTGTCAACCGCCCTTTGCTTGTCCCCCCAGACTACGGTCAATTGAGTATTACCGGTTTGCTGGATCTGCTGAAAGTCGAGGAGGACTGGGTCAGGCTCCATGCCAAACAGGTATTAAAAAATCATGATCCACAAGCTGTCCAGCGCGCGCTCCGTGACTGGCTGAGTCAACTGGATTCATCTCATCCTCATTTCGAACACCATCGCCTTGAGGCCTTGTGGGTTTATCAAACGATAGCCATCACACCTCCTGCAGCATGGATGGAGGCATTGCTTCGTTCGCCGGACCATCGTGTTCGGTCCGCTGTGACCCGATTTTGGTATCATGGGGGAGATGCGCTTCAGAACCTGGAAACATCCGTCCATGATCCTCATCCGCGCGTTCGACGAGAAGCCGTCACTGCCCTGGGGCAAATTCATTCTCCGTCAGCTCTCACGCTGGCTCTGAAAGTACTGGATCAGCCCATGGATGCCTATCTGGATTTCGCTCTTTGGAGAACATGTCGCCTGCTGGAAGAGGACTGGGTGCCCGCATTCAAGAATGGTTCCCTGCCATTGCATGATCATGTCGATCAACTGGCATTTGCCCTGCGATCAATCGAAAAGCCGGGCTTACTTGCACCTCTGGTCAAACTGTTGGTTGACGGATCTACCTCCAATGATGTCGCAACAGTGCGTCTCATCGGAAAGATAGGATCGGCTGATGATTTGAACCTTCTTGCCGATCTGGTATCCAAGAACGGGCACTCTTTGTTCAGCGCATCAGCGGAGGCACTTCTTGAATCAGCTCAGGATCGCAGGTTGTATCCTTCCAAAGTGGGATTGAGATTGCGAGCCTGCCGGATGATGATGCAATCTGCTGAGCCTCAAGTGCTGGCTCAAGCGTGCCGGTTGATTGGACTCTGGAAGTTGAAATCGATGCGCGACCTTCTTGTGATCCACCTCACTTCAGAAGATACAGGTCTTCAGCGTGCCTCGATTTCAGGATTGGCGGATCTAGGCGATTTCGAGTCTCTGAAACGTTTGGCCAGGGATACTCAGGCTACTGCGGAGCGCCGTGTCAACGCGTGCGTTTCCTTAATGGATCATGATCCGTCTTTGGCTGCCGCGATTGTGGCAGAGTTATTGACGCGAACCATGTCCGATCAGGATGTAGAGCGATTGATGGGGGCCCTGGTTTCAAACAAGCAGGCCATCACCGCACTTACCGGCAGTATGTTGCAGGCTCAGATTCCAACACACAATGCCATCATGGCTGTGAGAATGGTGGAAACATCCGGTTATTGGGATTCTCCTCTGATGGATGCCCTTTCAAAAGCAGGTTCGATTCAATCGACACCTCTGAGTATGGACCCAGTGCATTTGGAGGGCTATCTGTCTCGAATCCAAAACGCCGATCCAGAGCAGGGGAGCAAGGTCTACCAGCGTGCAGACCTGGGCTGTGTGCTCTGTCACACCGTCGATGGAAAGGGAGGCATGATTGGTCCAGATCTATCAAGTATCGGTGCCAGTGCGCCCATGGATTATCTCATGGAATCGCTTTTGGAACCCAGTTCCAAGATCAAGGAAGGTTACAGGATGTCCGTCATCACCACGAAAGATGAGTCTGTTATATCCGGTTCAATCGTTCACGAGACCCCGCATGTCATCGTGTTGCGTAACATTGCAAACGTGGAGACACGGATACGAAAGGATAATATTGCTTTCCGTGAAACCAGTTCTGTTTCCATGATGCCTTCGGGGCTGGTTGATTCTCTTACCAAGCAGGAGTTTTTTGATCTGCTCGGTTATCTGTCCTCTCTTGGAAAGACAGAGTGAATCTACTGTTCTCAGGCTCGCCAGATCCCATGCCCAATCAGAACTAGAACAAAATCTTTGATCCTGGTTTTAATGCCTGCTCTGGCAGTGGCCTTGCTTCATTGAACACGCGCATTTGTTCGGGGGTTTCCAAGACCGTTTTGCTTTCGTCGTACACTTCAGTTGCCGGGTCATATACTCCTTTTTTATTCAGCTTGAGGTGCTTCACCATGAATGGATACATTGCCTGACGTTTCATGAATTGATAGCCATGTTGCTGGTTGGGAAAATGAGCATTTTCCACCAGTGATTTCTTGCCGGAAAGATTGTACACATTGCGTATGTAAGGATACTCGACAAGCGGTGTGTTCTTCGTCCAGTCTCCGCCCACGGAAACCAGTAACTGGGGCCGTGGCGCTGTCAGGGCTGCGATCTCGGCATTGTTTGTCTCCAGCTCCTCGGTCTTGTGGATGGGCATTCCGCTTTCACAATCACATCCACCAAAAAAATGAGCCGAGACCATCACAACGGGTGCCGACACCCGAATACGGTCATCCAAAGCCGTCAGAAGAAAGGTTTGAGTGCCCCCTCCTGAACAGCCAGTGATGCCGATTTGATCATCATCGACATCCTCAAGTGCCTGAACAAAATCAACGGCCCTTATGCTGCCCCAGGTCTGTAGCGTCAGTGCCTGAGGATGATTGTGATCCCAACCGAGATTCAGGGAATCCCCGAATCCGACCATGTCATATGAAAAAACCACGGCACCCATACGGGCCAGTGTCGCACAACGGTATTGCTGATCTGAGCGATAGCGTCCGCCCTCCGGTCCGCGGGCATGACCGTGAGGACAGAGAATGGCCGGATGCGGTCCTTTTGCTTCTGTGGGACGGTAGAGATTGCCATAAACGAAAAAACCAGGCCGGGCCTCAAACGCCGCAGCCTCGACGGAATAGCCTTCATAGGTTCGCTTGTTGTGCACCACTGCATTCAGAGGCGTTCGTTTGGGTAGTGGGTGCAGTCCTGATCCAATCAGGATTTGTTTGCGAACTCTTGCTGCACGAGCATTCCATTCCTTGAGGTTACCATACTTGGCAGCCATGCGTGCAAGTTGTTCAATAGCTTGCTGCTCTGTCTGATAATTTCCCTGGCAAAGCACAGGGCCTTTCACGATGTCATGAGCTTCATTCTGCCCCATCAATTGAGTCAGTAGACCAGAAGTAATAAGGATGCTGATAATGATACGTTTCATATTCGATGTTTCGTCGTTGTATTTGAATGCTTGCCTCAGCCTGATGACTTGGTTGATTTATGCCAAGGCGGGTATTCTGCAATGATGCGCCCCATCATTCGTTAGTCTGGATTTCAACGAGCTGGCTAGGAACTAACTAAAGTCTTTCAATCACAGCGTAATACGCTCCAATGCGCATTCCTGATTCGTTGTCGCTGTGGAAGATGCCTTCCAGCAGATAGTCATCCTCTTCAAGTTCCAAGGTGAATCTAATTTCCTCGGCATCATCAATAATCGGTTTGGTTCGTGTCAGATTACCTATTTTCAAGGTAGCTTTTGTCGCTCCCAACCCTTTGCCCGGTGTTTCTCGAAATGCATTCAATCCTGGTACGGCTGCTCCCGGTGCGAGATCTGCATTGATCGGATGAGAAAGTTCTCTGGGCCAGCGGCGTAAAGAAATCACATATGTTGCAGATTGCTCGACTCGGATTGCCCATCCCCCTTCACTTGGCTTGGCGGCTCGGATTTTCCCCTGATGCCAGGGGGAAGCGTTGTCGCTGTCCGCGAGCCAGTCATGCCCCGTCAGGTGAGCTGGGTTCTCAGCATCGTTTCCAACCACCACGCGCTCATGAACCGCGAATCCCGGTGAAATGCTGTCCCACCATTTGTCATACTCATGACGAAGGGTTTCAACGACTCTGGGACGTTTGGCAGCCAAGTTGTTTTTCTGGGATGGATCACGGTTGATGTGATAAAGTTCCTTCCCGTTGACCAAACGCCATTGTTCGGTCATTACCGCTGATTTGCGCCATTTGATCGGATCGATGACGCGTTGTGAATCCGTCACAAGAGCTCGCTCAGACCATGGTACGGGTAGATCGTAAAGCAGGCTTACCAAGGAGCGCCCATCGAAGGCATAATCCATGGGAGCCTTCAATCCACACAAATCAATGAAGGTGGGCAATATATCGACGTGCGCGGTGAGTTGATCGATATCTCTGGCATTATTCAGTCCTCCGAAAGGCCAGGAAAGGAAGAACGGTACTCGATGTCCTCCCTCATATTCACTGCCCTTCTGACCGCGCATCTGTGCATTAAAAATTTCTCTCCCACTCGCCGTTCCGTTGTCAGTCGTGAAGATGAAAATGGTATCTTTTTCCAGACCCTTGTTGCGCAGCCATTGTCTCAACGCACCCACGTTTTCATCGATGTTGGCAATCATGCCGAAGAAAATTGCCTGACGTTCGGTCATCCCCTGCGCCAAGTAAGGTTTCCAATATTTTTCAGGGCAATGATAGGGACCATGGGGTGCATTGGTGGAAATATAGGCAAGAAACGGTTTGCTGGCTTCGACGCTTTCTTCGATAAACCGTTTTGCTTCCCTGAAATAAACGTCGGTGCAATAGCCTTTGTAAGATTGAGGTTTGCCATTGTGAAAGTAGGTGTCGTCGAAATATGAATTGTCCCAGTAATCCGGTGTTTGACCGACACCACCGCCGCCGTGGCGCACGACCTCCTGAAAACCACGATCTTCGGGGCGGTAAGGATAGTTGTCACCTAGATGCCATTTGCCAAACATCCCGGTTGCATAGCCGCCCTCACTGAAAATATCACCCCATGTCGCAGATGTCTGTCGCAGGAAGGAACGTCCGCGAATGGTATGCCATGGCCCGGCTCGATTGGTGAAATGGCCACTCATGAGCGCACCGCGGGTAGGAGCACAGGTTGGACTGACGTGATAATCGGTGAGTCGGATGCTTGTTTCCCTGAGGGCATCCAGGGAAGGTGTTTTCAGGACAGGGTTGCCGTGCGAAGAAAGGTCCCCGTATCCCTGATCATCGGTGATGACAAAAACGACGTTTGGTTGAGCGGCCTCTAATCCATGGAATACGATCATCCATGAAAAGAGCAACAAAGTATTGATGCGACAATTATGATTCATGAGGAATAAAAAGCACCATAAAGTCTTTTTTCAGACATTCAAATCCCGAGATCAAAAAAAGCTGTTTTTTCTGTTTGAAAACATACTCTTATCAGGTCTGGCAGAGCCTCTGAATAGAAAGTTAGCCTAGTTTTACTTGATCCAATCCTGTTCAGTTCTTTGGAATGGGTGATATTTGAGTGTTCAGAGCAAGCTTGAATACGAAGCATGGTTCTTGTTTTATCCAAGCATGCTACGTATCTGTATCTTCCTCATTGCGTCGACACTGTCTTTGATTTCCGAGACGCCCGTGATTGCTGTATGGCCGGAAGACCGCGTGCCTGGAAAGGTGACGGAGGAACCCGAAACTTTGATTCCAAGAGCAGACGGATATCAGCGCATGACCCACGTCAGTCGCCCTACATTGACTTTTTTTGCGGCTTCCGATGTGAAGGGATTGCCAACACCTGCGGTCATCGTTTGTCCGGGAGGCGCCTATCGTTATACTGTCATGGACAAGGAGGGATCAGCGATAGCAAGACGATTCAACCAAGCGGGGATTTCAGCGCTCGTTCTGAAATACCGCACTCCTGACAATCGGGAAGGCGCCTTGCAGGACCTGCAACGTGCATTGAGTCTGACGCGTTCCCGCGCGTTTGAATGGGATATTGATCCAGATCGTATTGGTGTCATCGGGTTTTCTGCAGGAGGTCACCTTGCGGCCAGTGCAAGTACACAATTTACGGCGAGGCGCTACGAGGCCATTGACTCAGTGGATACCCTGAGTTGCCGTCCAGACTTCGTCATGTTGGTTTACCCTGCGTATCTCGATGACAAGCAAGGCAATGTTTCAACCGACCTCAACCTTCAGGTTGATATCCCACCCTCCTTGATTCTTCACAGTGAGGATGACAGAAATCATGTCACCGGGAGTAGGCTCTATGCCAAACGACTCAAGGAAAAGGGGGGGCAACATGCATTCAAACTTTATTCAAGCGGTGGACACGGCTATGGCCTCCACTCAAAAGGAGAAGCACGCGTCTGGCCTGACGAAGCGATCGAATGGCTGCGAGCAATTGGCACTCAGTAGCTCGTTGCAAGCAACGACAGTTTTGGAAAATCACGCGCATGGTGATTTATTCACCATGCCGACATGGATAAGATCCGCTGTGAATTCACTTGCGTAAATTCCTACTATTTACAGATTATTCTAAATGCGCTGGATGTTACTTATTTTCTTTGCAACCTTGACCATGATCCATGCTCAAGACCGTCCGAATTTCATCCTGGTCATGGGCGACGATCATGGATGGAGTGAGACCGGCTACAACGGTCATCCTCACTTGAAGACACCGGTATTGGATGAAATGGCAGCAAGGGGTTTGCGCCTCGATCATTTTTATGCCGCTCACCCGAGTTGTTCGCCAACGCGTGCCAGTGTCCTGACAGGGAGACATCCCAATCGATGTGGAACCTTCGCTCCCGGTTGGTCGATTCGGCCGGAGGAAATCACCATCGCGCACCTTTTGAGCGAAGCCGGTTATCTCTGCGGTCATTTCGGTAAGTGGCATGTAGGCGCAGTGAAAGCGGAGTCGCCATTGAACCCTGTAGCGATGGGATTTGATGCTTATGTGTCACATGACAATTTTTATGAGATGAACCCGGAGATGTCTCGTAATGGGGGGGCGCCAGAGATCTTGGAAGGCGAAGGCTCGGAGGTGACGATTGCGGAAACGCTGAAGTTTATTGATCGCGCCCATGAAGAGGGGAAACCTTTTCTAGCGGTGGTATGGTTTGGCTCGCCTCATGAACCGTACAGCGGCCTGGAGAAAGACCTGGCTCTTTACAACGATCTGCCCATCGAGTACGAGCAGAGAAAAGTTCGCCTGACATCCATGAAGACAGGCAAGCCAACGGAACGTGTATTGCGTGCCGTATTGCGCGAACGTTATGCCGAAATCACGGCAATGGATCGATCGATTGGTTACCTCAGGGATTATTTAAAATCGACCGGGCTGCGCGATAATACGGTGCTTTGGTATTGTGGAGATAATGGTAGTCCATCCAGCAGTGGTCGCGTTGAAACACCACTGCGTGGTCAGAAAGGAACGATGTATGAGGGAGGCATACGGGTGCCCGGATTGATTGAGTGGCCTGCAAGGATTGCGAAAGGACGTTTGAGTGTTCTCAATGCGGTGACAAGCGACATGCTGCCGACCTTGTGTGATCTGGCGGGGGTTGCGATTCCCCAAAGACCGTTGGATGGAGTGAGCCTGGCCTCTCTTCTGACAGGGGAAATGACCCAGCGACCGCCTATCTGCTTCTGGAGTTATCCGTCAAAAAGGATCACGACCCATACCCCGGAACTGAAGCCTTGGATTGATCCTCTGCTCCAGGAAGGGACGACGAAACTGGTGAAATACATGGGCAGCAAGCGCACGCGTAGTTTCAGGAATTATCACCAACCGGAGATCACGGAAGCAGACTATGGCGGCTCCCGCGTGTTGCTTGATGCTGATTACAAGTTAGTGATTGATGGTAACGAAAATATCGAATTATTCGATCTAAGGAAGGATCGTGCGGAAGGAATGGATCTACACGAATCGCAATCGGAACTCGCTCTCAAACTGCAGAAGCAATTGCGATATTGGCAAACGTCTGTGTTGCAGAGTTTGCGCGCGGGCGACTATCCATGAGTGTTCGTGCTGTGATGTTGAACTAATAAGGTAGTGGAAAGCCGGGGGTAATGTCTTGTTGCCAAATTTGCCTCATTTTGCTTTGAAACGGCCATGTGAATTTAAACTTCAGTTCAATGGAGCCGGTGCCCAGCTTGGCAGCGCTCTTTCGCTTCTTTTTCCTGAAGTGAATAGCCGGGTAAATTATAGATTCATAGAGTATCACAGAAGTGTCTGATTGTTCTTTCATTTCAACATCATCCTGATCAAAAACGGCAAAAGATATCCGCAAGAGAGCCGAGTATTTTGAATGGATTGACCAAGTTGATTGAAAAGATTTTGCGAGCGCATTACTGGGCTTTCCATAGAGCAGAAAGGTCCCCAGTGTGCTAGATGGGGACCTTTCTCATAAAGTTGACTGATTCACCAGAAGCTATCGTAGTCGATAAAATGCTTGAGTTCCAGTGAATGAGATTTCCACACCACTGACTGCACCGGCCACTTCTTTCCACGGGCCGTTGACTGATGTCGCTGTCTGCAGGGAAGCACTCCCTCCCCATTGGAGAATGATTCCCTCAGCTGAACGCGTCAGTTGCACTTTAGGGGAATCTTCTGATCCGCTGCCAAGCTCTCGTCCAAGCACCAGAGCTCCATAAGAAAATTCTCGATGTGGAGCTCCAGCCCAGTTTAGTTGAGCTTTCCGACCGTTTCCATCATCGTCATTTAATGCAATATTGAAACCAAGACGATCTCCTTGCGACACTCCAAGCAGGGCGGCTTTACTGAATTTAAACTCCATCTGATAACCATCCTCTGAATCGCTTGTAGCGGCAAACCAGTCGGCATTCTTACCCCATTTCGGATTGTTAGCTTCGTTATCTCTGCGAGCTCCATTGGGTGTAAAGACAAACTGTCCCTCGAACTTGCTTTCGGTGTTTCGCTGAGGATCGTTACTGTTGTCGGCATCAAAGAATATCTCAATACTATCATCTAACCACGTCTGCTCATCCTCGGAATTTATTGCGGCCGAGTCAGTTGAAATTATATCGTCTTTAGCAACAATACCTACGTAAATTGACGACTCATCATGGACTATCCAACCTGTCAGGCTGTGATCTCCATCCTCCCACTCATCATTGCCAACACCTACATGATAAGATCCAGTGTGCTGATTAAGCACAATTGGAAGCGCTGCCTCATATTCCATGGCTTCGATCTTTCCATCCAGGTTTGGGGCACTTGTTTTTGGTGCAGTGTAGCTCCTCTCTCCAATGAAAAGGTTGCCGTAAGTTGCTTCATTGTGAGGGGATCCAACCCACATGATTTGTCGGCGGGAGCTTTGATCATCATCATTGACGCCAACACTGAAACCGATTGCCTCTCCGGGCTCTGGATTGCCAATCACCGCCAGTGAAATGCGAAATTCGGCAACATAACCGTTATCGGTTATTTCTGCTTTGGCATACCAGTCAGCGTTTTCTCCAAAGGAAGGATCACCCGCCTCTTTATCGCGTCTGGCATTGTTAGCAGCGATGACAAATTGACCACCAGTATCAATGATTTCAGGAATCCCAGCCGTATTGCGTTCCTCAAAATTACTGTTGTCGCCATCGATGAAAACTTCAACGCTATCGTCCTCCCATGTAGGTCCATCCTCTGAATTTGCCTCAGCGTTGTCATTGACGACCCAATCATCGGTGACCTCCACCGCCAGGTAGAGGTCGCTTTCAAAAACGCCCGCATAAATGTTGAACTGAATATCTGTTTCATCCCAGATTTCATCTGGCAGCCCATCACCAAACCCTCCACCTCTGAGCAAGTCCTCCAGTTCTTCATCGTATCGTACACTCCAGGAGTTCTGAGCCGCTCCTCCCGCCCATTTCCAACTTTCCTCACTGTCTAAAATACCATCAATAGACGGAGCTGCTGGCAAGGCGAGTGCCATCTGAGTTTTTGTTGGGTCAAGCGCGATTTCAACAGGGCTGTCACCTTCAACTAATGGGAGGTTTGTCCGAATGAATTCAGCCCAGGCATCTGCCAGGTGTTCCTGATAGGACGTGGTAAATCGCAAACCATCCCAGAAGATGTAATTCTCGGGGTTTGAAACAATGGAGCCTGAAGCATTGGAAGAAGGTGTACCAAGATAGCATTCATAGCAGGCAAGCGCGCTGAGTTTGAAGCCATCCTGACGGGCATCAGTCGCCCATTTTTCGTGCCAGCTCACCCAGTCAAAGTAAAATAACGTGATATCCTGTCGATCTTGCAAATCAGTGATCACCGATTCAAGCTTCATGTGGTATGCCTCTTGCCACTTTTCCATCTCTCGTTGCGCATGCTGACTTTGTTCCATCACTGACGGACGAAGACCACTGGTAAACAAATTGCTGATCAGAAAATACTTTCCGCCGGCATCAGCTAACGCAGATACATAACTACCCAAAGCATCCGCTGTTTTGACTCCTTCATTCCCAGGGAAGCCATTGCCCTGAACATATTGGTCGTTTTCGCCGGCAATGATGATGATCAACTCTTCGCCGCTCAAATTCTCATTGGCAAGCATCGTGTCAATTTGTTTGCCGACATTGTCCGGATCAAAGCTACCTCCATAACGAGCCATGACATTGCTTCCAATCAGAGGGGCTCCAGCAACTGCATAATTTGAGCCTCCTTGTTCACTGGCTTCTGGAATTGGCAAGTTTAAATCATCCGCTAAATGTTCGACTGCCAGGGGACCGTTGGAGAATCTGCCACCGAAATATGGCTCAGGTGGAAAACTAAAGATCTGATAACAGTTACCCGTATCGGAAATTTCACCTCCAAAAATAATTGTTCGTGTGAAAGGTAAAGCAGGATCCTGTGCCTCGAGATTCTTTGAACTAGCGAAGATTATCAAGGAAGCAAATGCCGCCAACGTAGCTTTGAGCTTAATAGAAAACAATTTCATAATTCGTCTGGGGTTTCAGTAAAGAAAACGAAAACTCCTCTGCAACGGGGCCAAAAAAATAACTTTTCCTGATAAATTTGCCTCACAGGAAAAGGATTTTCCAAGCCATCAAAACATCGCTTGACCATTAAGGACTGCAGCCAATAAAGTTTTGATTGGTTTCCTGGAATGCGGATGTGAAGTAAAACTTTACTGTATCCTTAGTCGAGATTAGTCAGCTTGTAACAATCATCAACACGGCAAATAGCGACTCGGTTCACAATGCAGGGTGAATTGGGTGGGAGTGTTCAAGGTAGGATCATTGATCATGCGATAGGTCACATAATCATGCCTTCAACGAGGTGCGGAACAGCTTGTGTTTGCTTCTGTTCAGTAAATCTTTTCTTGTATTTCTTTTTCTCACACCTTCCTCTATTGAGTCAAAAATCAGTTTTTGATTGGGAATACCAGTCTTGCCTTAAAAAAAGATTGCACTAGTTTCCACTTTTTGAGTTACTCAAATTTCTGACATGATCATTTTGCGTCACATCATCACATTATTGATGACGGTAAGCATCCTCACTGCAGGATTTCTTTCCCGTGATGCGGAATTCCATGCCTTGCTGCATGCTGGTGAAGAATTCTGTGAAGTTAAAGCATCAGAATGCCACCAAAAAGGTCAACATGACCACCATCACGAAGGTGAGGGAGCGGAAGAACATCCTCATGGGCTCCTGACGCTGATGGCTGGAGCAGCTGTTGAAACCTCATTAGCCCCTCTGGTCTGCCCAGAACCGGTGCCTGCCCAATGGGCTTTTGTGACATGGAAGCAAGAGCAAGGTGAAAGCTTTCGGAGCTGGAAAGCTTGCTTGGGACGAGCACCCCCAGCTCGATCCTAACATCTCCCTGTTTCATACAAACCAAGGCGTTCCATCTTCCGTATCCTGTGCCAGTGCACGCAAAATGCTTTATGGAATGCTGCACTTAAAGTTTCCTTTCATAAAATTATGTCAAAATCCTCTTGGCGCCCACATGTGGGTCCCAGGTTGAGCGATGCTGCAATCCGTGGGTTTACTCTCGTTGAATTACTCGTGGTCATTGCCATCATAGGCTTACTGGCGTCGATGCTGTTTCCAGCACTCGGCAAGGCCTCGGCTAAAGCCAAGCAAGTTAAATGTGCCTCCAACATGAGGCAAATTGGTCTTGGTATCTTCATGTATACCGATGACTTTGATGGTAAATTGCCGCAGACGGCCCACGAAACGCTGAGCACGAACAAAATCTGGATACGTCAACTGCTTCCTTACGTTGGGAATTCGGACGCGATCCGCCTTTGTCCGGCTGATCCAAATCGAACAGACCGTCGAGAAAGTGGGGGAACGAGCTATATTCTGAATGAGTTTATTTCGGTTCCGATCGTAGACTCATTTGGGCAGACGCTTAAACCCATCCCCAAACTTGATCAACTCAGGCAGCCATCGGAAACCCTATTGCTTTTTGAGGTTGCTGATGATTATGGCCCATCCATCTTTTCGGACCATACGCATTCACGCTCCTGGCTCAGAAGTGGATGGGAAGGTGTGGTCGCAGACATTCAAGTGGATCGGCATCGAACTGGAGCTCCCAACGTGGATCGCACCCAGGGAAAAGCCAATTATCTGTTTGTGGATGGACATGTCGAATCCGTTGATGCCTCTGTATTCAAACAGCAGTTTGATCAGGGTATCAATGTTGCCCAGCCTCCAGAGTTCCGGCCTTGATCGCCATCGGATACTGACTCCAAATAGCCCCAGAAGAATTCAATAGATTCGCTCAAGAGCAAGCTCATTGCTTACGACTGTACTCATATTCAAGGGGGGGGAAACTCTTACAATACTCACCAAAACAAAAATCAATTTACGAACAATAATGAATCAACACTCAGTGAAAAACGTTATCATGCTGCTTTTTGGCCTGATTTCAATAACAGCATTGGCCGGTGAACGGCTAAAGTGGACTGATGGTCACGGAGACTTGTCAGTAGGATATAACCAAGGAGATTGGGACTGGGGCATATGGGTCAATAGTCCTGTGGACGGAGTGATTGTAAGTCTCAACGAAAAAGCAAAGAATACAATCCCGGACATTACAGGTTTTGAATTTCTTGGGAATGTGGGTGATTCGATATGGATCGCTCCTCAAGTGGATCGAGAAGGTGTTATTTTCTTTGGCATGAATTCCTCTTCCACGCCTCAAGGAACATTCGAGAGAAATCGCTTTGATCTCTTGTTAACCAGTGTGGAAGGTCCCGGCGATTTTCTCACTTGGATCACAGGGGGCGCGGGATCCGTCGAAGTGGGTATGAATTCTCGCGATGGCATCGATACTTCAGATCGTATCGACGTTCCTGCGCCGGGGCATTTCCACCAAAACTGGGGGTTTACCTCCCCTGGAACCTATCACGTGGGATTTACTGGAGAAGGAATACTTGCCGGTCAGTCAGCATTGGACGTGAGCGACGAACAGGTTTATCGATTTGCCGTCAACGTCTTTGACCGAGGTGAACTGGACATGGAAGTTGCCTATGAAGATGGTGAATGGGAGTTGGTTTTACTTGATGAAGTCAATGAAAAAGAGATCGAGGCAGGAGATGCAGCCTTGCATGCGGGACCATCCACGTGGCAGGCGGTTCCGTCTGATCCGGCTTTTGGTTTCCTGGGAAATCCCGGTGATAGTATCTACATCCTCCCTCAGGACGAAAAAGAAGGTATCCTGTTTTTGGGGATAGCTGGTGATGAAATTGAATCAGGTGTGTTCGAAAATGATCAGGTTTCCCTGAATCTTTCAACAGTGGAAGGTCCGGGTTCTGTGTATCTGTATTCAACCGATGCATTCGGTACCCCAAGCAAATACTTCGACTCTGGCGACGGGATAAGCTCGGAGGATCAGTTCCCTGTGAGTGTTGGGGGTCATTCCCATCAGAACTGGGCATTCTCATCTCCCGGGATCTATCGTGTTGGTTTGAATGCTTCTGGAGTTTTGGTCGATGGTACGTCAGCGAAGAGCGATGATACCGTCTTTCTCTTTGAAGTCTTTGGTCCCACTATTTTTGGGGCAGGTGAACTTGATCTTGAAGTTGCCTATGAAGATGGAGAATGGGAATTGATAGGCCTGGATGAGGTCAATGAGCGTGAAATCAACGCTGATGAACTTGTGATTCTGGGGTCATCGGCCACGCAGACAGTTGTGCCTGAAAATCCAGCCTTTGGTTTCCTTGGTGCTCCGGGTGAAGTCGTCCATGTGTTGCCACAGGAAGAGACCGAAGGAGTCATCTTTCTGGGTATTGCCGGTGATGAGATTGAGTCCGGTGTTTTTGTTGGAGACGCCGTGGAGTTGAAACTCGTTTCTTCGGAAGGTCCCGGTCATGTCTCGTTGTATGCTGTGGACGCATTCGGAAGTCCAGAGGTCTTCTTCAATACAGCTGACGGGATCAGTGGCAGTGACGCGTTCCCGGTCAATGTTGGTGGGCATTCGCATCAGAACTGGGGCTTTACACAACCGGGTGTTTATCGGGTTGGCTTGCAGGCTTCTGGAGATCTGGCGGGCAACGCTGGTGGATCTCAAAGTGATGTAGCCATATTCACGTTCAACATTGAGGGGACAGGAACAACTACAGATACACCACGCGTGGTCTTTGACCGAGGTGAACTGGACATGGAAGTTGCCTATGAAGATGGTGAATTCGAGCTCGTGCTTCTTGATGAGGTCAACAATCTGGAAATTGAAGCTGCAGATGTCCTCCTCACAGGGACCGCCGCCACATTGGAACCCGTTCCCAACAGTAAGGCTTTTGGCTTCCTGGGGAATCCAGGCGAACGCATTTTCATTTTACCACAGGACGAGCAGGAGGGAGTCTTGTTCCTCGGCATTGCTGGAGATGAAATTCCGGCAGGCGAGTTCCGAAATGATTCGGTTGGATTGAATCTGGTTCAAATTACTGGCCCAGGTGATGTGTTCCTCTATGCCACGGATGCTTTTGGGACCCCAGAAGCCTTCTACAATTCGGCAGATGGCATTGATGAATCCGACGTTTTCCCTGTAAAAGTGGGGGGGCATTCTCATCAGAACTGGGGTTTTTCAGCGGCAGGAGAATATGAAGTGATTCTGCAGGCTTCAGGTGTCAAGGCTGGAAATGAAGAGTCCGTTGTGAGTGAGCCTGTTGCTTTCTTTTTTCATGTCATCGAGCCTGAAATTTTCCACTCGGGCGAGCTGGATATGGAAGTTGCCTATGAAGATGGTGCATGGGAGCTTGTTTTGCTGGATGAGGTCAATGAGCGTGAAGTGGCGCCTGATGAGTCCTTGCTTCAAGGCGGAGCTGCTGTGATGCAGTCAGTTCCGAACAACGCTGCCTTTAGTTTCCTTGGCTCCGTGGGAGATACCGCATGGGTCCTTCCACAGGAAGAGACCGAGGACGTTCTGTTCCTTGGCATCGCTGGCGATGAGATTGAAGCTGGCATCTTTGAAAATGATGCCGTGGATCTGCAACTCAAAAGCGTGCGTGGTCCGGGTGATGTTTCCTTATATGCGGTCGATGCATTTGGAGCTCCCGTTGTCTATATGAATTCAGGTGACGGTATTGATGCCAACGATGTTTTTCCGGTTAAAGTCGGAGGACATTCACACCAGAACTGGGGATTTACTGCTCCAGGGATATACAAAATTGCATTGCAGGCAGCAGGCACCCTCTTTGAAGGGAGTGAATTGATCGAAAGCCAGACAGTTGAATTCACTTTTGAACTTTTGGATGGTTCCTCGTCCATCAGCCTTGTTCGAAACCTGAATGATAGCATCAAACTTCGCTGGGCGACATCGCTCGGAGCGAACTACCAGTTACAATCACGATCTGCTCTAAGCGGTGGAGAATGGGGTGATGTGGGAGAGGTGATGTCAGGGACGGGAGAGGTCATGGAATTTGAAGTGCCTGTCATGGCAGATGTAGATTCCTTGTTTTATCGTTTGTGGATAGTGCCTTCAGCGACGCCATAAACGCTTTTGTATTTGGGGAGCAGTGCCCGGCGTGAGACTACAATGGGCGCTGCCACCCCCCTTCTTAACATGTCAATGTTCAGTTGATTTTTACAATGCAATTTGAGTAATGAAGAATCGAAATAAACCACCTTTGGAATCCATTCAAATTCTTCGATTCACGCCTTTGCTTCAAGTTGTTCACAGCTGCGGAAGAGTGGCGGCTTGTCTGCCTGGTGGTGAAATAAACGAATTGTGATCGAGTTCTTGAGAAGCGAGTGACCCGAGCGATTCATGCTAAACAAAACAAATGAAAAGTCACATATTCATTAAACCCTGTATCACACAGGTTTCCTGCGACATGGATGCGAGCGCCCAAGTGGATTCAAATTTTTGTTCTATTACCAAGATAGTGAGTGAGTTCGGGTTAAAGCGAAAAATCTCACACGGTCGCCGACAATTCACCCAAGAAGAATACGAAAAGTTAAAACTGATTTGTAAGCTCGGCAGACTCAATGTGAGTGATACCAGCACATTACTCGGCGACAGCAGTATCAATCATCCTGATTGCGACACTTTTCAAAATAGCAGTGAATCTTCCGACGCTGAACTTAGCAGACTGAAAAAACAAGAGCAGTTCTTAGATGAATTGTTGAATGAAATCATGAATTCGACAGCTGATGTGGATAACTATTTGATGAAAGCACTTTTATTATACGCAGGAAGGGAATGATTTCCCGAATAAGTAGTCAATGGTCATCGTTCATGGCTGCACCAATAATTCATTTCCTTTTTCTAGAATATCAATCCTTAAGCAGAGACAAATAAAATGAGAATGAACAAGAGTTCTTACATGCTGGCTTTCCATACCTTATGCATTTGTGTATTCGGATGGGCTTTATGTGGATGCGGCCCCAATGGGCATAACGACAAAACCGGTAGTGGCCATGCGGCCGATCGGCATGCGGATAGTGAGCTTCCCTGCGTCATTGTTTCGACAACCGATTTGAAAGGCATCGTGGAAGCCATCAGTGGCGACAAAATTGAACTTCACAGCTTTGGTAAAGGGAACCAGGATCCCCATGACCTAGATATTCTTCCCAGTTATGTCCGTGAAATGAACGATGCGGATCTATGGGTTCAGGTAGGAAACGGCATTGAAGCAGCCTGGTATCCTAACTTGATCCGAAATGCTAATAATCCAGATATCATCGACGGAGCTGAAGGTTTCATGGACGTATCTCAAGGAGTGACTCCACTGGAAGGCATCGTTGGCGACATACTGGGCGCGGGGCACAACAGTGGTGTGCATGAGGCAGGTAACCCCCATTACCTGCTTGATCCTATCGAAGGGATACGGGTCGCCGAATTAGTGACACGGAGATTGTCCAAGATGCTTCCTGATCTGGCAGTCGAGTTTGCAGAGAATTTAGATAAGTTTCGTGACCCATTAGCCAAGGCCCTCATGGGTGAAGCTCTGGCTGAGCGGCATGATGTTGTCCAGATTGCTGATATGTACATGGCAGGCACCCTGGACTCTTTTCTTGAACAGCAGGGGCATGGTTTGGCTTTGCAAGGCTGGTTAGGCGAGCTCAAGGAATACCGAGGCACAGTCATTGTTGGGGACCACGATCTCTGGCCTTATTTTTCCCGAAGGATTGGCCTGAGTGTTTTAGGGTATTTTGAGCCAGAACCAGGGATTCCTCCGACTACCAAACATCTTCAAGCACTCATCGCCCAGATGAAGGCACAGTCAGTGCAGATCATTCTCTCCGCTCCTTACTTTGACAAACGACATGCAACATTTGTTTCCGAGAATACTGGGGCTGTTGTTTTGCCCATGTGTCATCAAACTCAAGCGCGACCGGCTACTGAAACTTATTTCGATATGGTTCGACATAATATGGAAACCATCATCCAAGGGCTGAAACAAACGCAATCACCAGCTCCAGCCGCACAATAAACCGTATGAAAGAGGATATGCGAAAACAGCTGGGTCTTGATGAAAGGTCCGTTGGTATTCCAGTAAAAAAAATGGTTCCCCCTTCAGAAGGGACAAGCGTACAACAGAAAAGTGACCCCATTGTCCTCGTAGAAAATGGCGGGTTCGCCTATGGCCGGAACTCGATCCTGGAGTCGGTGGAAATGAAGATCAAGGATGGTGAATTCTGGTGTTTTATTGGGCCCAACGGGGAAGGGAAAACAACTTTCATCAAGGCTTTGTTGGGCGCACTCAGACCAAAACGTGGTTTGATACGCTTGCGTGCAGATTTCGCAAGAAGGACCCGTATAGGTTTTGTACCTCAAAGTTGTGACTTGAACCCTAGTGTTCCGACCACGATCGAATCTTTTGTGAAACAAGGCACGGCAGGTTTGAACGTCGAGCGAACAAAATTAAACCATCGAGTGCGGCGAGCGCTTGAAGTGATGGGAATCCAGTTCATTCGTGAACGAAGCATCTGGCGTGTTTCCGGAGGGCAACGACAGCGAGCCATGGTCGCACGGGCGCTGGTCAGAGACCCCCTGATGATGATTGTCGATGAGCCTACTGCTGGATTGGATCTTGCTGCCTCTTCGGGGCTTTTGAAAACCATCACGGAGCTCAATCAAAAGCACAAGATTACGGTTATTTTTGTGACGCATGATTTACAGCTGGCAGGAAGGTATGCGTCTCATGTCGCCATCTTTAAAAACAAGCGTGTAATCAATGGCCCGATTGGTGAAATATTGACCGGTAAGAATTTAGAAAAAGCTTTTGGTGTCCCCACTGAGGTCAAGCAAACATCTTCGGGTGAATATACAGTGCGCTCAAAAGTTGAATTTCAGGAGGCCTCCGTATGATAGCTGAATTTATTGAGTCATGGCCTCTTTTTTACCGTACTTATCTGAGTGCCATCATGATTGGCCTTTCTCTCTCCCTTCTGGGTGTTGTGGTTGTCGCTCGTGGGAATGTTTTCGTGGCTGCAGCCATCTCTCAGGCTTCCTTGCTTGGAGTGGCGCTGAGTATGTTCTTTCGTCTGGGGCAACCTGTGTTAGCGGCCGTTTTATGCTCTGTGGGTGCTTCTCTGCTGGTTGCACGGAAACATTCGGCCGGGGGGAGTTCAAGCAGTGAGGAATTGACCGGATGGCTGTTTCTCATCAGTGGGAGTCTGTCCGTGTTGCTACTTGCCAAAATGCCATTTGGATTAAAGGAAATACAGTCTCTTTTTTCTTCCAGTATTATCGGAGCAAATTCGCTCGATATCGGAGTATTTGCCTCACTGCTGGTGATTTTTATCTTATTTCTGCTCACACGCATGCGCCGGCTCACATTGTTTCTCTCTGATCCTGTCATGGCTGCCGCTGTCGGTGCCAACATCATGATATGGTCGGTGACCCTTTCAATTTCTTTGGGATTGGCGACTGGCTTGGCCATTCGCTCTTCGGGGATGCTCTTTACTTTTGGGTGCTTGATTCTTCCGGCTCAAATGGCAAAGCACATATGCCGTGACATCTCACCGATGTTCATGGCGGCTCCCATCATGGCCATCGTTAGCATTCTCTCTGGATTGGTGCTTGGAAATTATTTTGATCTTCCTCCGGCTCAAACCATCATTGCCTTGATGTCATTCATGTTGCTCCTGACATGGTCCTATCGTTGGACAAGAGATTCCTTTTTTGTCACTTCATAGAAAATAGGGTTCTTTCAAAACTGTGACTATGCTGAGTCAACGAAAACAATTTCAGATAGCGTGTATCCTCGTCGTACTCAGCGGGGCTGCCTCACTATCACATCAATTGCTCTGGACCAACCGGATGACGGATCTTCTGGGTGCCAGTGCGGCCTCGGTTGCGCGCGTTTTTGGTTGTTTTTTTCTTGGCCTCTCTGTCGGAGCGGGACTGATGGGATGGAAAATATCCAGTGTGAAGCATCCCTGGCGTTGGCTCGCGTGTGCAGAATTTGCAGTTGCACTGATGTGCTTGCCCATTTTGTGGCTGTCCTATTGGACTGATTGGATCTGGCCATGGTTGGGGCTGGACGGATTGCTGGGCTGGCAAGGCGCCTGGATTAAATGGATATTGTCCATGGGTGTTGTGTTTTTTCCTGCAATGGCCATGGGGACGACATTGCCGATTGTCATCAAAGGGGTACGTTCGGCATCCGCTTTGAAAGGTCACTTTAGCGTCTGGCTTTATGCTTTGAATACTTTGGGCGGACTATTGGGGCTGGGAATTACCGGTTGTCTGACCTTGTATGCGTTCGGTATCAGCGGAGCCATGATGCTGGCCATCGGTACGAATATCTGTGTTGGCATGATTGCCCTTTGGGTGGATAGAAAATCAAAAATCATTGATCATCATATTCGACGTGATCTGGTTCCTGATGGTGGTGTGCTGACAACGTTAGGTCAAATTGGCTGGAAAGCATCAAGCACTGCTTTTGCTTCGGGATTCCTGATACTTGCACTCGAGATTCTGGCCATGGATCTTGTGATGCTGATCGCGCCTTTGTCTTTTCATGCACCACTGGCTGTTTTGGGTGCGTTTATATTCACATTGGCGCTTTCTGCCTCTTGCATTCCTCTTCTTGGAACTAAATGGCGTCGCAGCAGTCAATGGATCATGCTACTGCTGGCTGCTGCTGGTATTTTAGCTGCCGCGGGACCCTACTGGTTTGTCCAGTCGGCTATGAACACTGAGGGAGTTCTGCCGGCCGATAGTCTTGTTGGTTTTACGCGTTCGCTCGTGTTTACAGTTTTATTATCATTTGGACCGTGCATTCTGTTGGGTGGATTCATTTTTCCAAGCCTTCTGGGGATGATCCCTGATAAATGCGAAAAGAGTAATGCTGTTGGATTTCTTTTGGCTTTCAATGGTTTGGGAGGGCTTTTGGGAGCAGAATTTACCTATGGTTTATTGATGCCAATGCTGGGTGTATACCTTGGGATAGGGGGTGTTGCTGTGATATATGTGCTGATGGCTTTTCTCTGGGTGCAGTGGAATTCAAAGAGAAAGCCTGTTTTCGCAAACCTTGCTGTTTTTGGCGCTCTGCTGATCACGGCAGCATCCTTTTTTTGGTTAAGACAATTGCCGGTCGTGAATCCGAACATGGGACTCAAAATCCTTGAGTTAGATTCTGGACGTGAGGGCAACCTGGCTGTTGTTGAGCATGAAAATTTTGGACGTGGATTACTTTTTTCCAATCAGTATCTGCTCGGCAGTACCAACGTTCGCTATGATCAGGAGCGCCAAGCTCATATCCCATTGATGCTTCATGGAGAACCCAAGCATGTCTGCTTTGTAGGGTTGGCCACTGGTATCACTCCTTCCGCAGCATTACAGCATTCAATGGTCGAAAAAATTGACGTGGTGGAGCTATCCTCGATGGTCACCCGTGCTGCAGGTACTCATTTTACAGATTTTAACGCTCATATCATTCAAGATCCTCGCGCCCATATCTACGTGGAAGATGGTCGCACTTTTATTGCGTCTCAGCGCGATCAATATGATGTGATTGTCAGTGATCTGTTTCTGCCCTGGCGCCCTGGTGTAGGCCGACTCTACAGCGCCGAGCACTTTCAATCGACGCGGAACGCCTTGCGCTCAGGGGGGCTTTACTGTCATTGGTTGCCCCTTTATCAGTTTACCAAAGAGCAGCTGGATTTGGTCTTGAGAACCTTCCAGAGCGTTTACCCCAAGGTATATTTATTTGAGGGAAAGCTGCAACTGGACGCCCCTGTCCTTGGTCTGGTTGGGTTCAAGAGCGGAGATCTTAAATGGGAAGAGCTTCAGGATGCCTGTCGCCGTGAGCGTCTGGCCGGCAATATCAAAGATCCGACAGTGAGATGGTTGCAGGGACTCGCGATGTTGTTTCGTGGAACGATCGATTCCGATGTTCAGTACGAGAACATCAATACGCTTGATAACATGCAACTTGAGCTTCAGGCCGGGCTTGACCGAATGATCGATCCTGAAGGGAGCAAATATCTGACAGGTATCAGCTGGTTGTCCCTTGCTCAAAATTATCTTCAAAAGAATGCTCGGAGGGGTTACCCAAACACTATTCAGGATTATCCCTTGAAAGGCATGAAAATAAGTGTGCTGACCGAAAGAATCAAACAAGGTGGCGAAACAAAAAACTCAAGCCTTCGAGAAATTTTTTCCCAAATGCCTGAGGCCATGCTTAAAGACCAATACTCTGACTGGAAGCGTTGGGCTGGTGCTGAGATAAGTGTGAGATGGAAACCCAAAAGTGATAAACTGAATGCACCACAGTTATGATGTCAGCTAACGTTTAATGATTTAGACAATGATGAATAAAGAATATTTATCGACCATCTTTGAGCACGACCATTCGTTTGGCCAGGATAAGAAGAAGCCCGGCGAGTTGAAGACCATTCTTGTGATCGTGATCACCTTTACAATGATGATCGTGGAAATAACAGCGGGTCTGGCTTTTGGATCCATGGCGCTGCTCGCCGATGGTTTGCACATGGCTTCTCATGCAGCTGCACTTGGTGTTTCAGCCATCGCATACGTATTTGCACGAAAGTACGCACACGATCCGACCTACAGTTTTGGTACCGGAAAAGTCAATGTGCTGGGAGGTTTTACGGGAGCCGTTCTCTTATTGGTTTTTGCCCTGATCATGGTGAGTGAAAGTATCCATCGATTGGTCTCACCTGTGGAGATTGTTTTCAATCAGGCAATCACAGTAGCAGTGATTGGACTCATCGTGAATGGTTTATCGATGCTCATCCTCGGTCATGACGATCACCACCACCATTCTCACGATCATGAAGACGATCACCACCACCATTCTCACGATCACAACCTGAAAGCAGCCTATCTCCATGTACTGGCGGATACGCTTACATCCTTACTTGCGATTTTTGCCTTACTGGCTGCCAAATATTTTGGATGGGTCCGAATGGATCCGCTGATGGGAGTCGTAGGGGCAATCGTTATTTCCAAATGGTCCTTCGGTTTGTTATCGCAAACCGGTTCCTCCCTCCTGGATCGGCAAGCTTCAGCTCGGACCAAGGAGGGGATCATTGGCAGGATTGAGGGTGCGCAATCTGAGACTTATGTCTTTGACCTGCATGTATGGTCTATCGGTCCAGGGATCTTTGCAGCCTCTTTCATTGTGGTTTCAGATCAACTAAAAGCACCTCATTTTTATAAAGATCTCCTCAAGGATATGGGGCAAATCGTGCACATAACCGTCGAAACACATCTGCTTGATCCGGAGGAATTGTATGATCACTCAATAAGGACTCAAGCCCAGGCATAGGTTAGTCTTGGAGCTCTCTTTTTAGCGGTAACTTAATCATTTTTGTATTACCTTCACTTGAGGTAATTCGGCCCATGTTCGCATGTTAGGCTTTAAATGACCTTTTATTCCGTCCGTCAAAAACTAATGATTTTTATCTGAATTGATCGACACGTGCTTGTCTTGATCAGGTGCTTGCTTTGTCCATTGGCCATCGGGTCTGAATACGCCAGAGGCTGCTGAACATGGTAATGCATGGGGAACGGATAGTCGGCACCAATAACCCATAATCAGCCGACTGCGGCCCGCGCCCTCATGTTCATACACTAGCAAGCCCAATGGACTTCTTCTTCCGCTCGGCGCCCTCCATTGATGGGGATAAAAATGATCTGTGCACCTTTTTCTGCAAGTTACCGACTCAAGTGTAGATCAGGCATCGGGGTATATTGCTGATTCCCCCATATTTCGTTACAGGTGGGTCCACTCACTCGAATCCCCTTGATTTCAAAGGTGCTAAGAAGGGGGATTGCATAGTCGTTGATTTCTCTTTGAAGGGTTTGGGGAAACTCCCGCCAAATAAGGGCTCTGAGTGTAAATCCTGAAACTTGCCTGATGAATCGTAAAAGCCAATCTGGTTTTAGTGCTTTTGATCGTCCGATTCGGTGTGACAGGTAACTAAGGCAAGGGCGATATTAGATCGATTGGCTTGCTCGACAATGTTTGCCAATGCGCTGCTAACTTTTGTCTGATCGGATTTAGGAACTTGATCCCTGCCTTTTAATGTTCAAGATGAACACATGTTACCCGCTGAATTGCATAAGCGACTGCACTCAAATGGGACAGTCTTTGGTTCTTTGATCGTTTCTCCCTCACCGCGCTGGCCAGATGTTGTTAAAACCTGTGGCCTTGATTTTGTATTCATCGACACAGAACATATTGCGCTGGATCGAGAAAAATTGAGTTGGATGTGCCAGACATACATGTCGCTGGGGCTGCCTCCTTTGGTGCGCATTCCATCACCAGATCCCGATGTCGCTACCACGGTGTTGGATGGTGGTGCTGCTGGAGTGATCGCTCCCTATGTTGAATCTGTCGCTCAGGTCAATGCCTTGCGTGGCGCCGTCAAGCTTCGACCCATCAAGGGTGAAAAACTCAAGGGAATACTGGCAGGTGAAGCTGTTGAACCAATATTGGAGGATTATATCAACAAAAGGGCAGCGGATTGTTTGTTCATTGTGAATATCGAAAGTGTTCCGGGGATCAATGCACTTGATGATATACTGGCCATTCCCGATTTGGATGGCGTGCTGATTGGGCCGCATGATCTTTCCTGCAATCTCGGTATCCCAGAGCAATACGATCATCCAGACTTCTTGGAAGCCTGCAAAACAATTTTCCATAAAGCCCGTGAAACTAACGTCGGAGCAGGTATTCACTTCTGGGGGAATGTGTCTCAACAGGTCCGGTTTCTCGAAATGGGGGCGAACTTCCTTATTCACAGTGCTGACATACTGCTCTTTCAAAAGCATTTGTCCGCGGACCTGAGTGCCATTCGCAAAACCGCAGGAATCAAAGTCGACACACTTGATGAAGGTAAGGTGGATTCCATATAATTCTATAGCTGATCGTTCCGCGAAAAGATATGAGGGTGCTTTTTGTATCCTCTTAAAATGAATCTTTGTTCCTGAAATGATTTAGTTTGCTATAGCATGACAGGAAAAAATGACTCTTTAAAAGGCAGCTGGAAAGCTGGGAATGGGATCTGTGGAGAGGAGTGAACCTTTTGCATCAGCGGCCTAATTAGGCTTTCATGGCATGCTTCATTGAAAGGCATAAAGCCACTTTGTCGTGCGGAAGAAAATGAGATTATCCTGTATGGCAGGTGTTGCGTAGATTTCTCCATCCAGCTGGATGGTGGATACCTTTTCAAAACTGTCATCTGTTTTCATCACTGTCACCACGCCGCGTCGTGAGGCAAAGTAGATGTGATCATTGGCTGCGACCGGTGAGGCCGCATACATGCCGCTTGCGTTGAGGCGATCTTTCTCGATGAGTTTGCCGGTGTTTGCATCCCGGACCACAAAAAAACCACCGTTCAGAACGGCGTAAACCCTTTCGCCGTAGGGAAGGATGGTGGGGATTTCGGGTAGGTAGCGCCTCTCT
>Ga0233432_10001084_pt1 | contig 26293 bp, 28 predicted proteins | sample SI_122_August201_6_FD_179870 | JGI IMG/M metagenome (GOLD analysis project Ga0233432, IMG submission 179870) | Seawater microbial communities from Saanich Inlet, British Columbia, Canada - SI_122_August2016_10_MG | ecosystem: Environmental > Aquatic > Marine > Inlet | place: Canada: British... | reverse complement strand
AACTGCAATGATCACAGCAGAATCATACACACATAACGGTGTTTGGAAACTTTTTCGTAAGGTAGGTGGCACAGAGACAGAAATAGGTAGCAACACAGGAACCACTGGAAATAACAGGCGAGGAATTACAACTGGGATGTATGATGGCAATGATGTCTCGACGCCTAATAACGTTTACATACAATATATGGATACACCAGGTTCGGCAAGTGTAGAGTATTTATTTAAATGGAATTCAGATAAGACAGGCAATGATTACTTCACGCTAAATGGCTCGCGAGTGGTCACAACTGATAAGACTTATGAACAAGCGTCATCTAATGTTAATCTCGTTGAAATAGGCGGATAGAAAAATAACACTATACACCATGGCAACTTATTCAAATCTTTTCATTGATCAGGGTTCTAACTTTACTTTTGTAATTGATGAAACAGGTGATTTAGATCTTACGAATTATAGCGCTATAGCTAAGATCGCGAAGTCGTATGATGGCACTGTTAAATCTACGTTTACAACGAGCATTGATATTGCGACATCTAAAATAACAATTTCTTTAACCGCTGCTCAAACCGCTGCGTTAAAACCAGGAAGATACGTGTATGATGTTATCATTACTGATGATTCGTCACCAGTCGTAGTAACGAGGGTTTTAGAAGGGCAGATCCACGTAACACCTGGAGTTACATTCGATGCTTCTGCTCCAGAAATATAAGGGCATTTAGTATATAAATAGAATTATGGCCACACCAAATACACGACAAAAACTTATAGACTATTGTTTAAGAGCATTAGGCCATCCAGTTATTGAGGTTAATGTTGATGATGATCAGTTGGAAGATCGAGTTGATGAAGCAATTCAGCTTTATCAGGAATTTCATAGTGACGCCATTGTGCGGAACTTGTTAAAACACCAAGTTACACAAGCCGATATTGATAATGGTTATATTAGTATAGATGCTAATACGAACATTCTTTCAATTAATAATGTATTTAACGTCGATAACACCAATTCTGGAACGTCAATTATGTCAGTTGATTACCAGATACACTTAAATGATATTTTTGATCTAGGTGGAATATCGGGTGGAGGATTAGTAAACTACGAGTTAACAAAGCAATACCTTTCTTTAGTTGATCGTAACATTAATGGTGTGTATGAAATGATTGAATTCAGTCGTCACAAAAATAGAGTTAACTTCCACGCAGAAACATTAACGGATGTTGGTGTAGGAAATTACGTAGTATTTGATGGCTATAGCGCTGTTGATCCTGAATCGTTTGCTGATGTGTATAACGATATGTTTTTAAAGCGTTATACGACAGCACTCTTTAAGAGACAATGGGGTCTTAATCTTATCAAGTTTGAAGGCATGACTCTTCCAGGTGGTGTAACACTTAACGGTCGTCAAATATATGATGATGCTATAGCAGATATTGAAAAGTTAGAAGAACAAGTAAGACTTCAACACGAATTGCCACCATTAGATTTTATTGGTTAATATGCCTAGGAATGTTCATTTTAGTCAAGGGACCACCGCAGAAAAAAGACTCTATGAAGACGTTGTTATAGAGGCTCTGAAGATATATGGTCATGATGTTTTTTATATTCCTCGGTCAATCGTTAACACAGACTTTATTTTTAATGAAGATGAATTGTCTAAGTTTGGTGAGGCGTTTCAAATTGAAATGTATCTCGAAAACGTTGATGGCTTCGAAGGAGATGGGGATCTATTAACCAAATTCGGTGTTGAAATACGAGATAGCGTTAACCTAGTCGTTTCCAATCGTAGATGGGAGCAGCTTGTTTCACGCTTTCAGAATCCTACCGAAATAAGACCTCAGGAAGGTGATCTAATTTACTTCCCTCTTGTGAATGGTCTATTTGAAATTAACTATGTTGAGGATGAGACACCGTTCTATCAATTGCAGAATATTCCAACGTTTAAGTTAACGTGTCAACAATTTGAATATAGTAATGAAGAGCTTGATACAGGAATTGACGAGATTGATATCTTTGAAACACGATACGCTATTCGAACACGAGTTAATCTTGGAAGTGGAAGTGGTGAATTTGTAATAGGCGAAGATGTAACTCAGACCGATGGTACCCTAACAATCACCGGAGAAGTTGCAACTGTAGGCGATACGTATATTGATGTTGTTAATCAAAGAGCAAGTGATAGTAGTAATACTGGATTTGTTCCAACAACTGGTAGCTGGGGTAACATCACCGGCGCTAGTGGTGATTATGCTATTACTACTATCGATTCATTCGATACGATTGACGATAATGATCCATATGCCGATAATCCGGATTTTGAACTTGAAGGAAATTCCTTTATTGATTTTAGCACCACTAACCCGTTTGGAATGCCAAATATAACTAGTTAATATGTTAAACGGAACACATTTTTACAATAAGACAATACGCAAGTCAGTTGCAGTATTTGGTACGCTATTTAACAATATTAAAATTTTAAGAACTGGTGCGACTGAAGAAAAGGTGCCAATTTCGTATGGGCCTCGGAAAAAGTTTTTAGCTCGCATTCAATCCGATTCGACAGGTTCAAAAAGCGAGACGATAGCAATTAAGTTGCCAAGGATGAGTTTTGAAATTACGTCGATAGAATACGATTCAACGTCAAAATTAAATAAGTTTAATCAGCGAGCATTACCTATTGATAATGATAATACCCGTGTAGATTTACTTTACCAATCAGTTCCATACACTCTTGGAATGCAATTAAACATATATGCTGAAAATCAGAATGAAGCTTTACAGATAGTCGAGCAAATCATTCCTACTTTTTCTCCAGAATACACTATTGCGATTAAGGAATTAGAAGGTGCTAATACGACGACTGACGTTCCAATTGTTCTCAATGGTGTTTCCTTTCAAGATGATTACGAAGGAGACTTTTTAACCAGAAGAAGTATTATATACACTCTTGATTTTTCTATGAAAATCAAATTCGCTGGTGCAACAACAAAAAGTTCAATTATTCGAAAGGTTGATACATTCTTTTTCGCAGATAAAGACGATCGTGACACATTGAAACTTAACGAGCCATATGGCACAGAAAATGAAAACGTCCGTGTTGCGGTAGATGACGCTGATGACGCACCTCTTGACGATAGCGATACAATAACAACGACGTTTGGATTTGACCATGGATAAAAAAAATGAAATATATGATGCGCTCGAAGAAAACCTTGACATTATAAAAAAACCTAAATCTTCAGTGTCTAATGAAGAAATCATAAAGGACACCGAGAGTGACGTTGAATATTCTCGTGATAAAATGAAATCTTTAATAGATCAATCATGTGAAGCAATTGATCAGATGATGGCACTGGCATCAGAGTCAGAACATCCTCGAGCGTTTGAAGTTCTTGGTGCGATGATAAAGCACACAAGTGAAATGACTCAGGATCTTGTTAAGTTGCAGAAGTCTCGACAAGATATTACACAACAAAAGAATGGGCCTTCAAGCACAACTACAAACAATTCCATTTTTGTAGGCTCTACAACCGAGTTGCAAAAATTCTTAAAGTGTAGAACTGATGATGAAGAAGAAAAAACAATAGATGTCACAGAGTAATACGATTAACGGCACAGGCGGTTATCTTGGAAATCCGCTTATTCGAAAAGATGGTCTTCAGACACCATTCTCAGCTAAAGAAGTTGATGAATACATGAAGTGTATGTCTGATCCGGTCTACTTTGCAGAGAATTACGTAAAGGTTATTTCTCTTGATAAAGGTCTTGTCGCGTTTAAGCCATACGAATATCAGAAAAAGATGTTCACACAATTTAATGAAAATAGATTTAATATTGTTTTAGCGTGTCGACAATCTGGAAAGTCTATTTCATCAGTGATTTATATTCTATGGTATAGTATTTTTAATTCGGAAAAAACTATTGCGATCCTGGCAAATAAGGGTGCAACTGCTAGAGAGATGTTAAGCCGCATCACACTTGCATTAGAAAATTTACCTTTCTTTCTTCAACCGGGGTGTAAAGCGCTCAATAAAGGTTCGATCGAGTTTTCGAATAATTCCAAAATTGTTGCGTCTGCAACTTCAGCAAGTTCTATTCGAGGTCTTTCAGCCAACCTACTTTTCCTTGATGAGTTCGCTTTCGTGGAAAACGCCAATGAATTTTACACCTCAACATATCCTGTAATTTCTGCAGGTAATGATACAAAGGTTATTATTACATCAACTGCGAATGGGATTGGTAACTTATTTTGTTCGTTGTGGGAAGGTGCACAAAAGAATAAGAATAACTTTACACCATTTAGGGTTGATTGGTTTGATGTTCCAGGCCGTGATGAAGCTTGGAAACAAATGACAGTTGCTAATACGTCTGAATTACAGTTTGAACAAGAATTTGGAAACAACTTTATTGGCACATCTAATACTTTAATTTCTTCGAATATTCTTATAGGTCTTCAAATGCATACACCAGATAAAAGGCACCGTGGTGTAAATTATTATGAAGATCCAATTACTGACCATCAATATGTTATGACCGTCGACGTTTCAAAGGGGCGTGGACAAGACTATTCGACATTTACAGTAATCGACGCAACCTTTGGAAATTTTAAACAGGTCGCTTGTTTTAGAGATAATATGATATCCCCAATGATTTTTCCAGATATTATTGTTCGGGTTGCGAAAGAATATAATGATGCTCTAGTAATTATCGAAAACAACGATGTTGGAGTAGTTGTTTGTAATGATGTGTATTACGAACACGAGTATGAAAACATGTTTGTCGAATCAACTGTCAAAAAGAATGGTGTTGGTGTTATGATGACAAAACGTGTTAAACGTATCGGGTGTTCCAACTTGAAAGATTTGATTGAGCTAGGTAAATTAAATATTGTTGATGAACATAGCATATTGGAACTTTCGACATTTGAAGCAAAGGGAAGTTCGTATGAGGCAAGTCAAGGCAATCATGATGACCTAGTTATGAACTTAGTCTTGTTTGCGTGGTTTGTTTCTTCAGAAGCGTTTGGTGATATTTCCACTGTAGATCTTAAAGAAATGTTATTTAAAGAAAAGATGGAGCAAATTGAAAACGATGTTCCACCATTCGGCATAATTAGTGACGGGCGAGATGCAAGTAGTCAGCATGAACAGATGGCTAATGACATTAAAGAATGGCATGATCTTTAAAAGTCATAAGTTATAAATAGAAGTATTGAGACAAACCTTATTATGCTTAAACTTATAAATTAACAATTGAAAGGAAACAACTAAAAATGGGATTTCAAGTATCACCAGGAGTAGAAGTCAACGAGGTTGACTTAACAAACGTGATTCCTGCAGTATCGACATCGATCGGTGCTTTCGCAGGACACTTCAGCTGGGGCCCTGTTGGAGAAGTAGGACTCGTCTCTTCGGAGAAAGAGTTAGTAAATGAATATGGCACACCAAGCAGCACTGCTGATGGTGGAGATTATGATAACTATACTTCATTCTTACAGGCCGCAAGCTTTTTAAAATACGCAAACACACTGCGTATATCTCGAGCGATTAGCGATGATGCTAAAAACGCTTCAGGCTCACGCCATAGAACAGCTACCGACGTAGTTAAAATTGACAATGATGATTCGTTTGATGATTTATCTAGCTTTGGCACCATTGCTGGTGTTATTCAAGCACGCTGTCCAGGCGCACTTGGTAATAGTTTAAAGGCACACATTGCATGTGCAATCTATTCACCAAATGGAACAGCAGGTAAGTTTAGTGATTCAAACCTAGACAATTCTGTAAACGCAGTAGCTGGTACAACAACCTGGGCTGCATCCAATGTTCAAGCTGGTGCAAATGATGAAATTCATGTCATTATTGTTGATGAAGATGGTAGATTTAGTGGTACAAAAGGTGCTATTCTAGAAATCTTCGAAGGCCTTTCACTTTATGCTGATGCTACAAAAGAGGGTGGTTCAAATTACTATAAGACAGTAATTAATCGCGATTCCGATTATGTATACATCAACGAAACAGCATTTGCTACATCATTCCAATCATCGATTAGTGGTGTTGATTACGCTGTACCTGGTACATTAGGTTCATCCGGTAAAGTATTCAGTGCTAATTTGGTTGCAGATTCAAGTATTGCCACTACTACTAATGTACTTACTGATGACGCAGCGATCGCTGAAATTGCAGTTGGAACATACACTGTAACTCATGGCGTTACACCTGGTATATCATATGAACCAGACGCTGGTGCTACTGGTAGCGGTGCGAAGTTTGAAATTGCTATTTCCTTAAATGGAAGTACATACGAAGCTGCAGTAACTGTTTTAGATGGTGGGTTTGGCTATGATGTCGATGACCGTATTGACGTGCCATACTATGAACTACTGGGAGGTGTTAATGACGATGATCAACATGTGCAAATTACCATCGCCACTGTTAATGACGAAGACTTATTTGGGTATTCATTATCAGGCGGTACTGATGGTAGCGATGCTGCAGATGCTGCAAGTAAGGCAGACGTTGTTACAGCACTTGGTTATTTTGATAATCCGTCAGAAATCGATGTTAATTTAGTATTTGCTGAAACTGACGATGATCCATCAGTTTCTTCAATTGTTGCAGATAAAGTTTTATCACTTTGCGATACAACTCGTAAAGATTGTGTAGGGTTTATTTCTCCTGCACCGACTGCAAATGATGTAGATGCTGTATCGGCTGATTTGGACTTCAATAGTTCTTATGTTATCCTTGATAGTTCAGCGGTGTATGTCTATAATAAGTACACCGATTCATATCGTTATATTCCTGCAAACGGCCACATCGCTGGTCTATGTGCAAGGACTGACGACACTAACGATCCTTGGTTCTCACCTGCTGGTTATAACCGTGGAAATTTACTCGGTGTAACTAAACTTAAGTGGAACCCTAACAAGAGCGAAAGAGATGAGTTATACAAAAGTGGTATTAACCCAGTTATTGCAGAGCCTGGACAAGGAATTCTGTTATTCGGTGATAAGACTGCTCAAAGTAAGCCATCTGCGTTCGATAGAATTAACGTTCGTAGACTCTTTATTGTTCTTGAAAAGGCAATTTCCACAGCTTCTAAATTCCAGTTGTTTGAATTGAATGATGAATTCACTCGAGCAATGTTTAGGAATATGACCGAGCCTTTCCTTAGAGATGTTAAAGGTCGTCGTGGTATTACCGACTTCATGGTCGTATGCGACGAAACAAATAATACAGGAGACGTTATCGATACTAATAGATTTGTAGCAGATATTTATATTAAACCTGCACGTTCCATCAACTTCATCACTCTTAACTTTATTGCTACAAGAACAGGTGTTGAATTCTCTGAAATCGTTGGAACTGGCAACTAAACAAAAAATTAAAGAAAGGAAAAATTATGGCTACAGTAGACGATTTAAAAGCAAAATTAGTTGGAGGAGGCGCAAGAGCTAACCTTTTCAAAGCTACTCTCACATTCCCCGGATACGCGGCAGGTGATACTGAACTAGCGCAATTCATGTGTAAAGCAGCAGCATTACCCGAAAGCACGGTTGGTGTAATTAGTGTCCCATATCGTGGAAGACAACTAAAGGTTGCTGGTGACCGCACGTTCGAGGCTTGGACTGTGACGATTATTAATGATACCGGATTTGAAATTAGAGACGCAATGGAGCGTTGGCAAAATGGTATTAGTACATACGCGTCAAATTCTGGACTTACAAATCCTAGCGATTATCAAACAGATCTTGGCATTGACCAATTAGATAAACAAGGTAATATTATAAAATCATATGTATTACGCGGGGCATATCCTACAAGTATATCTTCAATCGAATTAAGTAATGATTCGACCGATGCTATTGAAGAATTCACTGTTGCGTTTGACTACCAATATTGGGAATCAAATACCAGCAGTTAAATTACTAATATGTGTATGGTGAGCATGGGGGTTTTCCCCCATGCTTTATCGTATTATCTTTGGCATAAGTGTTATAAATAACTAATATGGCGATTAATATATTTGGATACGAAATAGCTAAAAGTCTTTCGAAAGGGAAAGAGAAGGAAGTTGTTTCGCCTATTCCTAAGGTAGATGATGAAGACGGTTTAAATGTCACTGTAGGTGGAGGGTACTTTGGTCAATACGTAGATTTAAGCGAGTCAGGTGCTACTTCAGACCATGATCTTATACGCAAGTACAGAGAAGTAGCTTTGCAGCCAGAATGCGATTTAGCGATTGCAGACATCGTCGATGGTGCCATTGCTTCTTCAGATGATAAGCCTCCCGTTAGTTTAAAGTTTACAGCTTCTCATCCAGAGGAGGTTGAAAAAGCGATTGTAAAAGAATTTAAGAATGTACTGAAACTTTATAAGTTTAACCGTAGAGCCAGTGAGTATTTTCGTAATTGGTATGTGGATGGAAAGTCGTATTTTAATGTGATCGTTGATAGTACCAATCCCCAAAAAGGTATTGTAGAAATACGACCAATTGAAGCTACACACATTAATAAAATACGTGAGGTTAAAACCGAAACAGATGAAAAAACAAAAGTTGAGTATGAAAAGGTCGTAGATGAATACTATGTGTATTCTCCCGAAGCTGCAGCTCAAACTTCTGGAAATATTAATGGTGTAAAAATTGCAAATGACGCAATCATTCAAACGAATTCCGGCATAAAAGATTCAGCGAATCTAAGAACACTAGGTCATTTACATAAAGCACTAAAACTTGCCAACCAGCTTCGATACATGGAAGATTCGTTGGTTGTGTACCGCGTATCACGTGCGCCTGAACGAAGAATATTCTATATTGACGTAGGTAACTTACCTAAGGGCAAAGCCGAAGAGTACGTGCAACAAGTCGTATCAAGATATCGTAATAAGCTGGTTTATGATGCCACTACGGGTAACATTACTGATGATAGACGGCATATGTCAATGCTCGAAGATTTTTATCTTCCTCGCCGAGAAGGTGGTCGAGGAACAGAAATTACGACTTTAAGCGGTGGAGAAAATCTTGGTCAAATTGAAGATGTTTTATTCTTTCAGAAAAAACTATATCGTGCACTAAACGTTCCCGTTGCTCGATTAGAACAAGAAACGCAATATACGACCGGTAAATCTAATGAAATCTCTAGAGAAGAAGTTAAGTTCCAGAAGTTTATTGATAGACTAAGAAAAAGGTTCGCATATATGCTTTTAGATGCATTGCGCATCCAGCTTATTCTTAAAGGTGTTATCGTCGAAAAAGACTGGGCCAATATTGAAGAATCTATTAACATTGATTTTTTAGAAGATAACTATTTTGCTGAACTTAAAGAATTCGAAATTCTTAGAGAGCGATTAGAGATGGCTCAGATGCTGGAAGATCTTGTTGGCAAATACATCTCAAACGAGTATGTTAGAAAGACGATTCTTCGTCAATCGAGTGATGATATTGCTCGTTTAGATAAAGAAATTGCCGCTGAAAAGGAAGCCTCTGATGATGAGGATGAGGATGAAGATTTTTAGTATTAAACCAAAAGTGTAAATTACAAAACGTATAAATATAAATAAGATGAGAGAATTGTCAACTGAATTGTTTGCATCAATAGTTAAAGGGGCAGATGAAGAAATAGCTTTTGATAGAGCTATTAAAGAAAAAATGGAAAAGGCTTTAGAAATTCATAAAGTTGGTTTAGCCTCATCTATTTTTAATGATGTTCCTTCAACAGATGAAGAAGTAGGACAATTGGAAAAAGATAGGTATGAAGTACACGAATCATCTGAGCTTGAAGAAGCAAGAAATTGGTGGACAGTTACTATTACTAAGAAAGCTGGTAAACTCTTTAAAGGACAAACTGTTGATGTGAAAGCTACGAGCTTGAGCGATGCTATTAAGAAAGGTCTTAAGCAGATGAAAGCTAATCCAGCATTAGTCCCAAGTGATGCTGTAGATGCAGAGTTGGCAGAAAGCAAATTTACTGAAGATCTTGAAGAAGCAACTCTAAAGAAAGTTGAAGGAAGCCCTGCCAATATCCAAAAAGATTTTAAAGATCTTATTACAAATGCAAAAACCATTAAGGGTGTTACGGATGACGAATATATGAGATGGTATGCCAATATGGACGAGAAAATCTATCTGAAATGGGACAAGATGGTTAAAGCTATTCCACAATACAAGAAGGCATATAAGCTTGGTTTTGATGGTGCTTCTGACGTATCACCGTTTCCTAAAGGAACTTTAGCATCAGCTATTTGGTCAAATGAAAAAGCCGCAGGCGAAATGGACGCATAAAACATGAATAACAATACACCAAATATATTATCAAACGTAATACTTAACGACCCTACCAAGGCCGCTAAATCTTTTAAGGCTGCTATTGGTGATAAGCTAAAAGACGCTTTGGACTTACGTAAAGTACGTTTAACATCAGAAATCTATAATAATAGCAAGAGTGCTGATAGAGTACACGAATCTAAAGAAGATTAACAAATGAAATTAATAACGGAACATCTAGAATCGGTACAATATATAACCGAAGCAAACGATAAAGGTGAAAAGAATGTTTTCATCGAAGGCGTTTTCATGCAAGCGGAACAGGAAAACCGCAATAAAAGAATTTACCCTAAAGACGTACTTACAGAAGCTACGAATAAGTACGTTAGGGAACAAGTTAAAACAGGTCGAGCAGTTGGTGAATTAAATCACCCTGAAGGACCAGCAATTAACTTAGATAAAGTTTCACACAGAATTACCGAACTTAATTGGAACGGCAATGACGTTGTTGGAAAGGCACTTATACTTGATACACCAATGGGCAAAATCGTGAAAGGTCTCGTTGAAGGTGGATGTAAGTTGGGTGTCTCTAGTCGTGGTATGGGTACTGTTGAGCAAAAGGCAGGCAAAACATTTGTTAAGAGCGATTTCGTTCTTTCGACTGTTGACATTGTTCAAGATCCTTCTGCTCCTTCCGCCTTCGTTGAAGGTATTATGGAAGGTGTTGAATGGGTGTGGGAAAATGGATTGCTAAAATCTCAGCAAATTGAAGAATATGAGACTGAAATTAAAAAGGTTCCACTTGGACGCATTAGCGAATCCCAGGAGCGAATCTTCAAAGATTTCCTCTCCAAACTCTAAATTCATAAACAAGAAAAACATATGATTAATAACGAAAACGAAATAATCGAAGACGTTGAAGAAAAGGATCTTGTAGAGAATCAGGAGCTTGAACAGGAATTTCCTGAAGAAGCTGCTGAGGATCAATCAAGCCAACCTTTAACACAAGACGTATTAGACGTATTACTTGGTGAAACCAAGGAAGAAGAAGAAGCTGAAGAAGATGAAGACGAAATGTCCGAATCTGAAGAAGCTGAAGAAGAAGAAGACGAAATGTCCGAATCTGAAGAAGAAGAAGAAGACGAAATGTCCGAATCTGAAGAAGAAGATGATGAAGACGAAATTGAACTTCCAGAAGTCGCTACTAAAGCAGGATACCTTGCAGCAAGTTTCGACGCTTTGAAATCAATGAAGAAATCATCTATAGTTGCAGCATATAAGTCAATTAATATGGCTGAAGGCGAAGATGATGACATGCCTAAGAACAAGGCTGACATCATTAATGCCATGTATGGTCAACTTAAGGCGATGAAGAAAGATGACATTATGGCTTCATATAAAGCTATTAAAGATTCTTGCGGTGGAATGCACGAAGAAATCGAAACAGATGTGTATGCTGAAGATCTTAAAGTACTTACTGATTCTGAAAAAGAATTGACTGAGGGCTTTAAATCAAAGGTAGCTATCTTATTTGAAGGTGCAATCGCTAACCGTACTATTGAAATTAAAGAAGAGTTGGAAGCACAGTATCAAGATGATCTTCAAGAGGAAGTCACATACATTCGTGAGAATGTTGTAAATAAGATTGATGATTATCTTTCTTATGTGGTTGAGTCTTGGATTCAAGAGAATCAGGAGTTTGTTGATAACAAGCTTCGCACTGATATCGCAGAAAACTTTATGAAATCACTACAACAAGTGTTCACTGAGCACTATATTGAAGTGCCAGATTCTGAAGTTAATCTCGTTGATAGTCTCTCAGATGATCTTAAAGCAACTACAGAACAACTCGAAGAAGTGCAAAACACGAACGAAAGTCTTAGTGAAGAACTTGAAAATCTTCATCGTCGTATCATTATCGAAGAGGCATCTAAAGACTTGGCTAACACTGAAAAGGTGAGATTTATGTCTCTTCTTGAAGAAGTTGAGTTTAATGGTGCTAAATCATTTGCTTCTAAGGTTGAAACAATTAAAGAAAACTTTGACTTCTCTTCAACAACTGAAGTTATTCAGGAATCTGAGGAAACTCATGATTCAACTAACGTAAAAACAATCGTGGAAGGTGCGGGTGATCCTAATGCTAATTTGTCCTCAGACATGCAGCGTTATGTTAATACTCTCTCACGCTTCAACAAATAACCCAAACAACAAACAACAACACAACTATTATGTTAAACGCAGAAAAAGAACTACAAAAGTGGGCTCCAGTGCTTAATCACTCGGACGCTCCTGCTATCGAAGATAGCTATAAGAAGGCTGTTACAGCCAAACTACTCGAAAACACTGAAGTCGCTCTCCGCGAAGAAGCACAAGCTTCTAGCTTTGGTGTACTTAGTGAAGCAGATGCAAATCAAAGTACCGCAGCTATTAAGAGTCCTGATCCAGTGCTTATTTCACTGATCCGTCGTGCAATGCCTAACCTCATCGCTTATGATGTTGCAGGTGTTCAACCTATGTCTGGTCCTACTGGTCTTATCTTCGCGATGAAGGCTCGTTACGGTGATGGTAATCCAATCACATTAGATTCACCTCAACAAGATGAAGCACTCTTCAACGAAGCTGACACAGACTTCTCTGGTGCTGGTGCACACGCAGAAGGATTATTTGATTCTCCTGAGGCTGGTATCACAACAGGAACTGGTAAGGCTACTAACACTGCTGAAACTTCATCAACCCTTGCTGAAATGGGTTTCACTATCGAGAAGTCAACTGTTACAGCTAAGACACGTCAACTTAAAGCTGAGTACTCAATGGAGCTTGCTCAAGACCTTAAGGCTGTACACGGCCTTGATGCTGAAAGCGAACTTGCTAACATCCTTTCCGGTGAAATTCTCGCAGAGATTAACCGTGAAGTTATCCGTTCTATCGTTACAACTGGTAAAAAAGGTGGCATCGGTTCAACTGAGGCATTTGACCTTGTAAATGATGCAGACGGCCGTTGGGCAGTTGAGAAGTTCCAGAGCTTGATCTTCCAGATCGAGAGTGAAGCAAATACTATTGCTCTTCAAACTCGCCGTGGAAAAGGTAACTATGTTATCTGTTCAAGCAACGTTGCTTCTGCTCTAGCAGCTGCAGGCAAGATCACCTTCGGTGGTGAAGGTATCAGTGTTGATGCTACTGGTAACACATTCGCTGGTCTACTTAATGGTAAGCTTAAGGTCTACGTTGACCCTTACGCTACTACTGACTACGCAACTGTTGGTTACAAAGGTACAAGCGCTTATGATGCTGGTATGTTCTACGCTCCTTACGTTCCTCTTACTATGGTACGTGCAGTTGGCGAGAATAGCTTCCAACCTAAGATTGCCTTCAAGACACGTTATGGTCTTATCGCCAACCCACTTACTGGTGCTGGTGATGGAATTGGTTCTGTTAACAGTAACCCTTACTTCCGCACATTCCGCGTGAAGAACATCAACGTTGGTGGACAATCCTAGTCTTAGGTACTAACCCCTAATCTTAAAGAAGGTCTCCATTTTTGGGGGCCTTCTTTTTTTATAAATAAAACTATGGCGCAGAAAAATTTAACAAGTAACACCAATTTGCTTTCTCCTATTGGTTTTAAGTTAACAATCAATAACGAAAAATACGCGAACACGGAATTCTTTGTTACCAACTTTGGAATTCCAGAAATCTCGGCCGAGGAAGTAGGAGTGAAGTTTAGAGGAGAGACGGCTTATACATCTGGCGAACAAAGACAATTCGGTGCATTGTCTTTACGAATGGCAATTGATGAAGATATGAAAAACTACACTGAAATATATGATTGGCTGAAACGTAATACCGAAGGTCATGAAGAATCCGATATGATTTTATCTGTTATGTCAAGTCATAGCTCTGTGAATAAGCAGTTCCAATTTAAAAATGCTTTTCCTACATCATTAGGCGGCGTAGAATTTAGTACGCAATCAACGGACGTTGACTATCTTCAAGCAGATGTTTCGTTTAGATATACTGAATTTCTAATCTTGAAGTAAAGATAAATAAATATAGTATGCTTGATTTGAATGATATATTAACTATGTGGAAAAAGGATTCTGTTATCGACGAAATTTGTCTTGATGAAGAAACACTTAAATCCTCTAAGTTGCACGCGAAATACCTTGAACTTTTTTCTATGGCGAAACTCGTTTTAAAGAAAAGAGAGATGGAACTACAATCAATGAAAAAAGATAAGTGGCTCTACTATAATGGTAAAATGACGAAAGAAGATATGGATTCTCGTAAATGGGAATACGACCCATTTGATGGAATGACCAAACCAATGAAATCCGACATGGATATGTATTACTCGACAGATGATGATTTAGTTAAAATTACTGCTAAGATCGATTATCAGAAAACTATCATTGAAACTCTCGAAGAGATCATGGGAAATATTCGTTGGAGACATAATGCAGTTAAAAATATTTTAGACTTTAAAAAGTTTACATCGGGAATGTAATGTTATTTGCGACAAAAAAGGATGAGTCGAAAGTGCTCATAACAAGCGAGGATAGTGGCATTTTAATGGAGCTACATGAATATTTTAGCTTTTACGCTGAAGGGTATAAGTTCATGCCTGCTTATCGTAATAAAATGTGGGATGGTAAAATAAGACTTTTCGATAGACGCACACAAACTTTACCGCATGGTTTACTAGAACAGGTTAATAACTTTTGTTATGAAAGAGGTTACACATTTAAGATAGACGATAATCTTAAAGAAAAATTCGTTGAAAAAGACGATCTCATAAACTTCGTAAATACCCTAACAATTGGGAGTAAAGAAAAGGTAATTACACCTCGTGATTATCAGATAGATGCGTTTATTCACGCCTTACAGCGAAAAAGATCCATACTTATTTCTCCAACAGGTTCTGGTAAATCGTTGATAATCTACCTATTGATGCGGTATTATTTGAATCACGAATTAGACAAGAAAATTTTAATCGTAGTTCCTACAACATCTTTGGTTGAACAGATGTATAAAGATTTTCAAGCGTATTCTTTGTGTGATAACGATTTTGATGTAGAAGAAGATGCACATAGAATATACTCAGGAAAAGAAAAAATAAACTTCGATGCATCAGTAGTTATAACAACATGGCAGAGTGCTATTAAGTTACCTGCATCTTGGTTCACTCAATATGGTATGGTAGTTGGTGATGAAGCTCACACCTTTAAAGCGAAATCGTTAACAACTATCATGAATCGATTGGTGAATGCGAATTTAAGAGTTGGTACAACTGGCACAATAGACAATGCAATCGCTAATCAGATGACGCTTGAAGGTAATTTTGGACCAGTTAATAAAGTGATAAGCACAAAAGAACTTATCGATTCTGATACTTTATCACAACTCACTGTGCAATGTTTAGTTCTTAAATACGGCGAAGAAGAAAGAAAACTTTGCAGAGGACTAAAATATCAAGAAGAAATTGATTTTATTGTTTCACACGAAAAAAGAAATAGGTTTATCGTAAATTTAACATGCGATCAAAAAGGTAACTCACTTGTTTTATATAACCTTGTACATAAGCATGGTAAACCTCTTTATGACTCGTTCGTAGAAAAATTGAAAGGCACTGGTCGTAAAGTCTTTTTCGTTTCTGGTGCAGTGAACGCAGAAGAGCGAGAAAGAATACGCGAAATCACTGAAAAAGAAAAGAACGCTATTATCGTCGCGAGTGTTGGAACCTTTTCGACAGGTATAAATATAGTTAACCTCCACAACATCGTGTTCGCATCACCTACTAAATCACAAATACGAGTTTTACAATCTATTGGACGAGGTCTAAGAAAAACGGAAGACGGACAAGGTACAACAATTTACGATTTAGCAGATGATCTTGCATGGAAAAAGAAAAAGAATTACACGCTCAACCATGCTATTCAAAGAGTTAAAATATACACCATAGAAAAGTTTAAATACAAAATTCACGAAGTCCCAGTATGAATAAAGCTATAGACGAGTATCTTAGTAAATTTGAGACGGTTGCGTACCGGCTTTCAGATAAAAGTCATATCGTAGGTGTAGAGGATGCATATGATGATGATAGGAACATGGTCTATATAAGTAATCCTGTAGAAGTATATCACGAAAATGGAAGAACCTATATGACTCCTTGGGTATTTCCAAGTAACGAAGAATGTGTAGGGATTAGTATGGATAACGTAATCACATCCATTATACCAGATGCTGATACTCAATTAAGTTATCACAGATATGTAATCAAATCAAGATTAGATAAACATATGTCCAATGAAGAAGTAAATATTATTATGGATCTATTATTTAATCCTCCAGTTGATAATCTAGATAGTGGTATTAATAACTCCAATGTTTATGATCCTTATAAAGGATTAGAGTGGAGGAAATATTATAACAATTAAAGATAGTATTCTTTGTTTGTTCTTAATTATTATACCAAGTAATTGGAGACTTGTACATAAAAAAATTCACTTTATAGCACTTTTTTTATGTACAAACACGTCGTTATAGTGTATAATATATCATAATGAAAAAGAAAGCCAAAGATAAACCACACTACGTGAATAACCGAGAGTTTTCTACATCGGTTGTCGAATATGTTAACTCAGTTAATGAAGCAAAAGAACATGGTAAAGAGGAACCGCGCATTACAGAGTACATTGGTACATGTTTTTTAAAAATCGCTGAAGGACTTTCGCATAAACCCAATTTTTATGGGTACACCTATCGTGAAGAAATGGTTATGGATGCAGTAGAAAACTGTATTAAAGCTATTATGAATTACAACATTGAAAAGGCGACTCGTACTGGACTACCTAATGCATTCTCGTACTTCACACAGATAAGCTATTTTGCATTCTTACGCCGAATAGCTAAAGAAAAAAAATACCAAGACGTTAAAGATTTATTTAAAGAACATGCAGACGCTGAAAGCTTTATGGATTCTGATAATCACATTGATGCATCAGGAATAGTTAATCGTGTTAGATATAGAAGTCAAGCTCTAAGAAAAAGAGATACTGCTCGTAAGAACTTTGCGAAAAAGATTAATAAAACCAAAAGGTCTCAGAAAGGTACTGATGGCAAATTAGATAACTTTATTTAGTATGCGAATTGCAATCATCAATGATACACACTTCGGTGTTAAGAATGGGTCGGACATATATCTTAAGTATGCTGAGAAGTTTTACGACAATATCTTTTTTCCGTATCTTCTAAAGAATAATATTAAAGACATTATTCATCTCGGCGATTATTTCGAGCATAGAAAATATGTAAACTATAAAGTCTTAAAGCGCAATCATGATATGTTTATTTCTAAACTATATGATTATGATATTCACATGGACATTATTCCTGGAAATCATTGTGTTTATTACAAGAATACCAATAAACTTAATTCGCTTACACAAATATTAGAAAAGTATAATGACCGTATTAGAATCCACATGGATCCAACGGTAAATTCGTATGATGGTTTAAATATTGGGTTGCTCCCTTGGATCTGTGAAGAGAACCGTGATGCATCGATGGAATTTGTTAAAAATTCTTCAGCGTCTATTCTTATGGGACATTTGGAGTTGGGTGGATTTAAATACATGGCTAATGCGAATATACAATCCCACGGCATGGATAAGAGCGTGTTCGATAGATACGAGGCGGTGTATTCCGGGCATTATCACACAAAAAGTAGTCAGGGAAATGTGACGTATCTAGGAACGCAGTATGAGTTGACATGGTCAGATGCCGATGATCCAAAGTACTTCCACATTTTAGACACTGAAAGTCGTGAGATAGAAGCAGTACGCAATCCTTATACACTTTTCCAAAAACTTTACTATGATGAAGACAAGGTTGCAGATTTTACACCGAGTTCAATTAAGGATACATACATTAAAATAATTGTAACTAACAAAAAGGATCTTTATAAATTTGATAAGTATGTTGAAGCTTTATACGACTGCAATCCGTATGAAATAAAAATTATTGAAAACTTTGATGATTATAACGGTGAAAATGTAGAGGACACTGATGTAAAGGTTGATGATACCGCAACGCTTTTAAACACATACATTGATGCCATTGAAACTCCACTTGATCAAGACACTTTGAAAAAGATGATGCAAGAGCTGCTAATTGAGGCACAAACAATTGATACGATATAATGATTACATTCAAAAAATTAAAATACAAAAACTTCCTATCAACGGGTGATAAAGAAACGACGATTAATCTTAATGAGGATTCCGCAACGCTTATCGTTGGTGCAAATGGTGCTGGTAAATCTACGATGCTAGATGCTTTATCTTTTGCACTATTTGGTAAACCTCACCGCAACATCAATAAGCCTCAGTTAATTAATTCGATTAATAACAAACAATGTTTAGTTGAGGTTGAATTCGATGTTGGCACCTTTAAATATAAGATTATTCGAGGTATGAAGCCAAACATATTTGAAGTGTATAAAAATGGAAAGCTTCTTGATCAGGAATCACATAGCCGCGATTATCAGAAAATAATCGAACAAAACATTTTAAAACTCAACCACAAGTCATTTCACCAGGTGGTTGTATTAGGCTCCTCTAATTTTGTTCCTTTTATGCAATTGCCTTCCTATCAAAGAAGAAACGTGATTGAAGAACTTTTAGACATTGGTGTATTCACTAAAATGAATAACGTTCTTAAAGAAAAGAGTAACCAATTGCGAAATAAGATTACTCAAACTGATAGCGATATCGCAATTCTAAAGGAAAGAATAGATCTTCAAGAAAAGCATATTTCTGAATTGAAAAAAATAGATTCTTCACAAGAGAAAAAACGAATCGCCGAAGTTAAAACATTGAATGAAGAAATTGATAGTCTTAACGCGAGCAATAATAGTTTGCAAGTAGAATATGATAAAGACTATGCCAACGCAGTTGCTTCACACACAGCCTCGACAAAAAACAAAACTGAATTAGAAATTAAGAAAAATGCTTTAAAGCAGGAAATGGATTCTGTTGTTTCAGAATCGCAATTCTACGAAAAAAACGATTATTGCCCAACGTGTTCGCAAGATATATCAGAAGAGTTGAAATCAGAAAAGAGAATAGGTTGTAAGACTACAGCTAAAAAACTTAATACATCATACATGCTTTTAAAGGACCACTTGGTATCAGCCCATAGTAAAATTGATACGTTGTATGCCAAAGTCGTACATTTGAATGAAGTTAATAGTAGTATTCGCCAAAACGAATCGAAAATCAAAATTCTTAATAATAGGCTTTCTGACTTATATAAGTGCGGTAGTGTAAATGATACGAAATCGGCTGAAACAAAATTAAAAGTAGATAGGAAAAAGCGTGACAATCTGTTTGAGATTAAAGCCAGTCAATCGTCTTTAAACGCATATTTCGATGCAATTGGCGAACTTCTTCGTGATACTGGAATTAAGACAAAGGTGATTCGTCAGTATCTTCCAATAATGAATAAGCTCATTAATCAGTATTTGCAAATCTTGGACTTTTTTGTTCTATTCAATCTTGATGATGCCTTTAACGAGACTATCAAGTCACGCCATAGAGATGAATTTACGTATGCTTCGTTTTCAGAAGGAGAAAAACAACGAATTGATTTAAGTTTACTGTTTGCTTGGAGACAAATTGCGAAAATGAAAAACAGCGCAAATACAAATCTTCTCATCCTTGACGAAACTTTTGATTCAAGTATGGATGCCGATGGTGTTGATAATCTGCTCAAAATCCTATACACTCTTGGTAAAGAAACAAACGTTTTCATTATTTCGCATAAACAAGACTTACTTGAAGGTAAATTTCCACAGAAAATTGAGTTTGAGAAAGTGAATAATTTTAGCAGAATAAAGAAATCAGCTATCGCGTAAGAAATTATTTTTGTACATAAGTGATTGATAACCAATAAGTTGGTATTTCGGTGTAATTTTATGGTGTACAAACCGCCTTTTTTAGTGTATTATATATACAGAATAAAAAAGGTTAGCCATGGAAATACAGAAACAACAAGCACACTCTTCACTTGCGAAGCTTTTATCGCAAGAGAATATTCACGTAACTCATTCACACACATTAAAAACTGCTCAATTTGATGTAAAAAATCGAGTACTCGCTCTTCCTATTTGGAAAAACAAAGGGAAAGTGGTTTACGATATGTTGGTTAGTCACGAAGTTGGTCATGCTTTATATACCCCGGCTAATGGATTAGAAGATTTTGTTAAAGAGTACGGCAGGGCCAATTTCTCTATTCTAAACATCATTGAAGATATAAGAATCGAGCGTCTCATACAGAATAAGTATGCAGGTCTTCCAAGAATATTCAATGGTGCATATAAATCGTTACACGAGTCAGATTTATTTCAAATTGATGGTGTTAACCTATCAGAAATGTCTTTCATTGACCGCTTAAATGTCCATGCGAAAATTGGAAAATTTGTGGATGTTCCAATGGATGAGGAAGAATACGCCTTATATGAGGAATGTTATGCCGCTGTCACATGGGCAGAAGTCGTAGAGCTCTATAAGAAAATTTTAGAACACATCAAAACAAATGCAGAATCAGAAAGTAGTAAAGATTCTGAACCATCCTCAAATGATGGAGGAAATGGGTATGACGATTCAAGTGACGATTCAAGTGACGATTCAAGTGACGGCGATGATCAATCTTCTCAAATTAGTAATAAAGGCGAAAAAGATCAATACGACGATAGCGGGGATGAGTCGTCCAATTACGAATACAAACAGTTAGATATTCCTAAAACTCAAGTAGCATTTGATGAAAATATACAAGAGTGCGAAGAGGTTATCAAATCAGAAACAAGGCATAGTGTTCCGGTTTTGTGGCCTTCAAAGGCTGAAGCAAGAAGAATCATTGTACCGTACAAGACCATTTTAGCTAAGCGACCTTCATTCGAACATTTTACTCAAGAGTTCGCCGACAAAGGCCTAGGGTTCTTTGCATCAGGTGTAAAGAATGAACGTGAGAAACACCTTGTTAAGAACTTTGAGTTTAGGCAAAAGCTTGAAAAAAAGGTTAATGTACTCGTACGTGAATTTCATCGACGCAAATCCGCTTACCAATATTCACGAAGCACAGAATCGAGGTGTGGTACTATTGACGTAAACAAGTTACACTCGTATAAGTACGACGACCAAATATTTGCTACGACAATGAATTTGGCTGACGCTAAAAACCATGGAATGATTTTCTTTGTAGACTTTTCTGGTTCAATGGTAAGTCAATTAGGGGCTGTTTTAGAGCATCTGCTATGTCTTGTACAGTTCTGTAATAAAGTGGACATTCCATTCCAAGTGTTCTCGTTTACATCTGGCTGGCACCGCTTAAGTTGTTCGGAATTGTGTGCTAGCACTTATAGTGAATATAGTCTTAATCTTGAAAACGTGATACTTGCAGAAATCTTTAGTAGCAAAATGTCTAAACGCGAATATCACGAGGCTTTTACAAGAATTTCTGATTACGTTTTAATAAGCGGTATGAGTGATTGGGTCAGACGCGGTGATGTTCATCAAATACTTTTGTCAGATGAAGAAGAACTTGGTGGAACACCACTTAATCATTCTCTTATCGCAGCTCATACTATAATAGATGATTTTAGAAAGATTAATAGTGTTGAAAAACTCAATGTTATGGTTTTGTCAGATGGTGAATCGCACAGTGTTAACTTTGGTAAAAAAGGTCGAACTCGATCTAAGATAGCGTATTCTTCTGTGATAAGAGGAAAATACCAAGCCTTTTCTAACAACACAGAATCGTATCTTAAGTTGCTAAAGACTTACAATGATATTAATCTAATATGTTTCTTTTTGCCAAATTGTTCAAGGGATGCATCTTACAAAATTGACCAGCTTGCTAAACGTCCATCCCAAGTGTCCAAATTGAAGAAAAGTTACAGAAAAGATAAGTGTCTCGCTGTTAAGGATTCGTTAGGATATGATGCTTATTTCTTACTTCCACACGATATAAAGATTGAAGATAAAGAAGAATTTGTTTACGAATCTAGTGGTGATATTAGCCAGAATAGGACCGAACAAGGGAAATTGGCTAGATCGTTCGCAAAACACAGTATTTCAAACCGCAAAAATAGGACTATTCTTAACAAATTTGCTGAAATAATTGCATAAAAAAACGCATTTTATTATGTACAAACCATGGTTTTCGTGGTATAATATATACAGAATCAAAAAAGGTTATGGAACAAAACATTAAAACAATACTAGAAGATACTGGAAAGGCGGAATTTACACGCAAGGAAATAATGGATCTTGGCCGCGAGGCTGGGCTTGAAGATAAGGCTATCTACAAAGGCTTAAATGCTCTTCACCGTGTAAAACGTGGTGTATATAGCACCAATAGCCAACCATCAATCGCTAAACCTGCTCTGCAGATACAAAATAGAGTTGCACTTCACAGTGTCTCTTCAGTGAAATCGAGTGAAGTATATGTTCCTGATGTGGATCCTTCTTATATCAAATGGGGTGAGTATTCAACCATCACTAAGGTGGTTAAATCCCGTATGTATTTTCCAATCTATGTTTCCGGATTAAGCGGGAACGGAAAAACTATGATGATCGAACAAGCATGTGCCTTCGCAAAACGCGAATATGTTCGATTGCAAATATCTCCTGAAACTGACGAAGACGATTTAATTGGTGGATTCCGATTAGTCAATGGTGAAACTGTTTTCCAAAAAGGTCCTGTGATCAAAGCCATGGAAGAAGGTGCAATACTTTTAATTGACGAAATTGACCGTGCTTCTAATAAAGTAATGTGTCTGCAGGGTGTCCTTGAAGGTAAGCCAATTCTGATTAAGAAAACCGGCGAAATTATCTCACCTGCCGATGGATTCAATGTCATTGCGACGGCGAACACTAAAGGTCGAGGATCAGATGATGGAAGATACTCTGCCGCATCAATCATTGACGACGCATTCCTTGAAAGATTTTGTTGTGAAATTGATCAAAAATTTCCATCGCCTAATGTTGAACGTAAGATTGTGGAATCACACATGAATAAATACGGGGTTGAGGATGACGAATTTGTTGAGAAGTTGATTGGTTGGTCTAACGTAATTCGTAAAACCTTTTATTCAGACGGTGTAGAAGAACTCATATCTACTCGCCGCCTTTGCCATATCGCTAAAGCTTTTTCACTATTTAAGGATCGCTTAAAGGCAATCACGATGTGTGTCAATCGCTTTGATGATGAAACAAGAATGGCATTTTTAGATCTTTATACGAAAATTGACGAAAGTCAACTCGACGAAAATGGTGAAATAATTGGTGACACACCTGAGCCGGCTAACCTAAACGCCAATCCTCCATTTTAGAAAAATTTGCGATGAGTGTCGTAATATATACATAACCTAACCTAAAGTCCTCGCCCCGAATAATCGGGGTGGGGCATCCAAACAATCTCACGAATAAAAAAAACATATATGAAAATTAGTAAAGAAACAATTGATGTTCTTAGGAACTATAGTACCATTCAACCAAATCTGGTGTTTAAGGGTGGAAACAAAGTATCAACTATTGCTGAGGCAAAGAATATTATGGCGACAACAGAAGTCGCTGAAGAATTTCCAAGCAATATTGGAATTTATGATCTTAACGAATTTCTTTCAGCACTCTCACTGATAGAAGATCCAGAATTTGATTTTGGTGAAGATTCGGTAAAAGTGTCTTCGTCTATTGAGGGTAGTAGTCTCACTTATCGATATGCAGATGTAGATATGCTAACGACTTCAGATAGGGATATCAATATGCCAACATCTGATGTTGAAGTGTTGCTTACGGCTGAGGATATTTCTCAACTTAGAAAAGCTGGAGGTGCATTAGGTCACACTATTGCAGCCATTGTATCACATGAAGGAGAAAACGATATCTACTTAGAAGTAAAGGATCCTAGTAACCCATCGGCCAATGTTTACTCACGCCATCTTGGTGAAAACGATGGTGGCAGCAACTTTGACTTCCAATTTCTTATTTCAAATCTTAAGCTCACACCTGATGATTATAGCGTATCTATCAGCTCTAAACTTATTTCGCATTGGAAACCATGTAATCTTAAATCAGAATATTGGATTGCGTTAGAGAAGGACTCTAACTATTCAGCGTAGTAATTTTATGGATAACGAACCACAAATTTCTTTGCAACACATTACGTTAGCGTTAGCCGTGATTGATATCTGTTCCAAACGAGGAGTCTTCCGTGGTGAAGAACTTTCGTCAATTGGAAAGTTACGCGACGATTTCGCAGCATTTGTGGAGCATAACGCACCAAAAGAAGAAATGACTGACGAGTCTAAAGAAACTACTCAAGGTGCAGAGGCAACTGAGGGAACCTCTATTGAGTAGTAATCCGGACAACCTTGGTCATGTTGTTAAACTGACCAACACTTTATAACACACAAATATCGATTAAATGAAACATGAACTTACTGGCGCTGGAAAAGGTGATAAGCCGAGAATATCTAACTATGATAAGTATACCAAGGCCTGGGAAAAAATATATGGTAAAAAGGGATGGAGATATTGGGTTGTTTGGGATGGCCTTGATTTAGAAGAAGTTAAGTTCGATGATAGCAACCTAACAAACGATGAGCAAATATCTTATAGTGAATACAAAAAACGTTTAAAATAGCAACAACAATATGAATAAATTAGAAGAATTAGAAGAGATTAAGAATACAATCAGTATATTGCAACGAAAAAGCGATACCATATACGAAAAATTTATCGATGACGTTCCGGAATCTATTCACGATTATGTTTTTGATTATCTCTTTAATGACATCCTGTGGGTAAAACACGAGATTAAAAAGGCGTTGAACGAAGAGGAAGCTTGCAAAAATGAAGTTACAATGAACCCCTGCGATAATGGTTTTGTTGTTAATAAAACATGGTCACAAAGTGGCAATTGTAGCAGTCTTATATTGACAAAGGAAGAGATTATTGAACTATACGAACAAACAAAATGCACGGAACAGAACTATCATTAAGATTTAGGCTAACAATTGCATTTTTCGTAATAAGTGGATTCATCCTGTTACTTACTTTAATTCATTAAAACAAACAAATGAAAATTAAAAAAATATTCAGCACATACTTTTGGAACGATCTTACATATAGGGTCGAGTGCTTCTTTAAGCCAAGGCAGGAATGGTTGACTGATGTCATTCCAGATACTCATTGTGATAAGGTAGAGCTTATTCCGAGTGTGTTGTTTAAGTGTCTAGAGCATTATGTTGAAGTCGAAACTCAAAACGATTGGACTTACCCTCTTGGCCATGTATACGAAGAAGAGCTAAAACTCGGTTATGTTAATCAAGAGTATGTTGATCGTGTCATGAAGATCGATAAAGATTTACTCAAAGCATACAAATGGATCAAAGAGGGTAGAGCAGAGTTGAAGCAGAAGATTGATGATGCATACCCACCTAGAAAGAGTATTAGTGATATGTTCACAAAAAGAGAAGATGGCAATTACAGCATGAATCCGCTTTCCGAAGAAGAAAGCACTTGCTATGCTGAAGTTACTAGGCTGGAAACTATATTATCGAAGAAGGATATACAAGTTATGCAAATTATAGTGAAGCATCACCAATCACTTTGGATATAAGGAACTCTGATATAATTAAGTTATGAAAATTATAATAGAAGAAAATGGAGAAAAATTTACCTATGATAGTGGGTATGATTGTTCAATGCAGATGCCTGAACTAACTGAGAAGTTATATGGCTTGTGCGTTGCAGCTGGATATCATCCTGATTCTGTAGGCGAGTGTTTTTACGATAAGGGTGAAGAGGCAACTGAACATCTCTTTAAAGATGATCAAGTTACTTCAGAAGACATTCATTCTGATGATAATATTGCAGAAACTATCGCTTATGAATCAGTTATCGTTAAAGGTCGATATGGAGAAGAGAGAATATTTAAAATCTCAGATGATAATTCCATTGAGT
>Ga0233432_10001080_pt1 | contig 26390 bp, 47 predicted proteins | sample SI_122_August201_6_FD_179870 | JGI IMG/M metagenome (GOLD analysis project Ga0233432, IMG submission 179870) | Seawater microbial communities from Saanich Inlet, British Columbia, Canada - SI_122_August2016_10_MG | ecosystem: Environmental > Aquatic > Marine > Inlet | place: Canada: British... | reverse complement strand
TAACAATTAGTGGTGATATGAATCTCGGTACAGATAACATTGTACTTGGTGCAGAAATTGCAGGAGTTGACTTAGGTGCAGCTTCAATCGGCGGTGCTGCAACATATGACATGGATGCAGAAATGTTTGGCTTCGAAACAGTAGCAAAAACAGGTAGCATTGTATCTTATCTAAATGGTGATCAAGATGACCTATTACAGAACATTGGTGCTGAGTATACATATACTATGTCTGCAGGTGTAGAATTTTCAGCAGGCACAAACTACAATTTGGATAGTGAAGATTTAACTCCAACTGTTGGACTTAGCTTTAACTTCTAAGTTAAAAACATAAAATAAATTAAGGCTCTTCGGAGCCTTTTTTTACGGCTATCTCTTGACTTATACGGATAAGTATACTATATTAGATGTATAACAAATAACATAATGAGTTAGGATGATTAAATGGCTGGATATGAACCATATATTGGATGTGCATTGGCATTATTAATATGTTACATGGGTTACCGAAAAGGAATTCGTGACGGCATTGAAGCTGCTATTGATGGGATGATAGCACAAAATGTATTAGCTATTGATAATAACGGTGAAATTACAGCTGGATCTAAAATTAAATAGTAAATCAGAACTACTCGACTACAAGGCATTACTTCGGTAATGTCTTTTTTTTGAGTAAATTTTAAATAAATACGATTATGTTCAACTGGTTTAAACCTACCCCAATTGATAGGAGCGATATTGATAGACTGGAACAGCGAGTACGTGATATACGAGGACGCATATGGGAAGCACAAAATCCCCAGAAGCCAGTTCTTCCCACACCGAGGATGGACGAAACCAAAGAAATCCAAAGACTCCGTATCAAAAGTGCTGACCTCAGAAGAAGCCTTACTCAAGGACCAACGGTATCTAAAGAGTCTCAAATCAAATCAGAAATCACAGAAGCAGAGAGACTTAAAGCAAAGCTCCTCGGAAAAACCTGAAACAAAACAGCCAGAGCCTGCCAAGCCTAAAAAAGAAAAGTATAGCAGTCCTTGGGATTAGAAACTAATGAAAGATAAGTTAAAGAAATTTACAAAGCCACAATAACATAAAACAAGTAACAGATCATATGTGCAATTTGATCAATACTTTGCAAAGTCCAAAATTTCTGAGATTTCATTGTTAATTTCTTACGGTTTATGTAAGTTGTTTTTGCATAGTCTATAACAAAATGTAACACAAAATCTAGTAAAGAAAGGGCAATAGCAGTGGGCAGCCCTACTAGAACTAGTACTACTAATCCGGTCAGTACTGCATGGTCCAGAGCATGTAGATAATTTCTACTATCTTTAAGTGACCCCTTGTCTCCTTTATTATAATGTCGATGTTGTAATGCTAAGTCTGCTATTGCATGCTTTATCATTAAGAGGAATAATAATGTTGTACCCATATATAACTTTCTATTGACTTTTTAATTATAGTAGTGTATTACTATACGTCTATTTAACATTAAATAAAGAACGATGAATCGTGATAGTGAGGACTACATAATTACTGATAAAAATTGGCGAGATGATCCATGCGACGACTGTACACACTGGATTACTGGGTTATGAAATGTTTGATATATATCAAATAAAACAAACTTCAACAAGCAAAATTTTATATGAGTGTTTGCCGGATAAGGATACTGCATTAGCGATAATGGAGAAACTGATTTCCCGGAATAGCAGCCTTGCGGACGATTTAGAAATTACCACTGATTTTCAAGAGCCTGTGTATGATAAAACAAAATATGTTGACAAAGACTTATAGTAGTGTTAAGTTAGTTTTATAGGAGAAAAAATGTATAGTGTTGTTGATACCTCAAACAAAGTATTTGCTATGGCTAGTGAATTACATGATGCTATTGCATTATGTCAAGGTCCATTTAAAATTGATGAACCTCTACGACATGTTATTGACGATACTGGTAAGATGGTGTATCCAATTCAAGGAGAAGAAAATGAAAGTAGTTAAAACATTATTAGCAATGTCATTTTTGACAGTAGCAGGATGTACAACAATGCCATTGTCTGCAATGGCAAATAGTAGTTATCAAACACAGGGTATTGTAAAACATATTACACCAGTATATACTCAAGTACGACAACAACAGCCACAACAAAGTTGTCAAAATGTTGATGTACCAATTTACGGTCAAGCTGGCGGCGGTGATGCTGGTGCCAATGCACTTGCAGGCATGATTATTGGTGGATTACTTGGTAAAGGTGTTACTGGAAAAGATAAAGGCGCCGCTGCAGGTGCAGTAATTGGTGGTATTGTAGGGGCCAATAATTCACAAGGACAGCGTGTAATTACTGGATATCGTACGCAGAGACAATGTAATACTACCTATCAATATGTTAGTACCAGGGTTATTAATGAGTATGATATCACTTATAATATTGACGGTAGAAATGTTAGCTTTCGTGTTAACCGAGCACAAGGTGAACGGTTACGTGTAGGGCAATGGAAAACCTTTCGTATTCGATATCAAATGTTAAATTAACATTTACGCTATACCGTAAGAAACAATAATTTACGCTGGAGAGTAAACATGAGTATGCATTTAGTTGGTCCATACATGACCACTACACAGTACAATCGTAAAAAGAAAAAAGTCAATGCCAACACAATAAAGGCAAACGCAGAGCATGAAAAATGGTTAGCTAAAATGGGCGTGGGTAAATCTAAAACCAAACACACTAACGAAATACCTGATTACAGTACTACACAAGAAGTAGAGCTTAGTAATCAGATTGCTGGACATGGTCCTGCTAAAGAAAGTATGACATACAGTGGAGAGAGACAGTTACTTGGTATTGCCACGATGCATAAATCAAATATGGTTCCTATCTTCGCCGATAAAAAAGAAGATGCAAAAGATATTGCGAGTATGAGACGATAATGAAATGGTGGGATTATCCAGTTTGTATATTTTTTGCCGTTAATCTTTGGTTAAGTTTGTTATCTTTTAACTTGCTTTCTTTAGCAATACATTGTATACTATGGATACAATATGAAAACTGGAGGAAAAATGCCAATTCACGCAATGATTGATTTAGAAACATTGGCAACCGACCCACACTGTACAGTACTGACAGTTGGCGGTGTTAAGTTTAATCCCAATAACGATAATGAACCATATGACGAGTTTTACTATAAATTAGATATTGACGAACAAGACGCTCTTGGTCGAACAGTTACTGACTCAACAATTGAATGGTGGGGTAAACAAGATCCCAAAGTAAAAGAAGAAGCATTTGGTGATAATGGTGACCGAGTTAGTATGGAGGCAATGTTAACTGCTCTTAGTAAATGGCTTGTTGGTGCTGATACAATCTGGGGGTGGGGATATGGATTTGATTTAACTATTATTGAAGATATGTACCGATCAAAAGGTATTCCAATTCCTTATAACTTCTGGCAAGTAAAAGATGCAAGAACATTTATCAGTATATTGCCAAGTGATCCACGTAAAACTATGCAACAAGATTTACATAATGCACTTGCTGATAGTTACTATCAAGCAAAAGCAATTCAAATAGCACATCAAAAACTACTATGTGTACAGCAATAAATATAGTACAGTGGACTAAAAAAGGATCGACCCACTATAAAGACTCCGCTCCTAACACATCATAAGGAGAAATTATGGCTTATTATAGCACAAAAACATACGGACACAACATTGGACTAAGTGCAGTATTCCGTCAACCACATGCAGATCATTCACATTGCAAGTTTTTACATGGATATAGTTTGGCATTCAAGTTTACGTTTGGATGCGACGAACTAGATAACAAAAACTGGGCTGTTGACTTCGGTGGATTGAAGCCACTCAAGAAGTGGTTGGAAGATACATTTGATCACAAGACAGTAATTGATCGTGAAGATCCATACTTATATAAGTTTTCTGAACTTGAGAGTATGGGGTTATGTGAAGTTACGGTTCTAGATGGAGTTGGCGCAGAAAAGTTTGCAGAACATGCATGTAAATTTGCAGATAAATTAATACGTGAAGCGACAGACAATCGTTGTTATTGTGTAAGTGCTGAATGTAGTGAACACGGTGCAAACTCAGCAATTTATGAAATGGAGAAATAATGCCACATTTTCGAGTTAAAACTTATGGTGATGAGTATAATTTGTCAGTTGCATTTCGAGTATTCGAAAATATGGACACTGAAAATCCAAAAAGACACCTAACTGGTCACACTTTAAACTTTAAAATTACAATTGCATGCCATGATGTTGATGAAAATCTTGAAGTTATAAGCAGTTTTGACTGGTTGGAAGACTGGTTATTCACCAGATGGCGTAACACTGTAATAGTAGACATAGCAGATCCTTATCTTGACGAGTTTCGAAATATGGAAAAGTTAGACCTGCTAAAACTTTTTGAAGTAGACGGCACTGGTGTACATGCGTTTGCAAAAGAAGTTCTGAGTTATGGAAGCATCTATATTAAAAGAAATACTGATAATCGTTGTTGGATTGCATCTGTAGAATGTACTGTTGGTAATGAAACTGGCGTATACATGGGCGATATATAAAGGAAAAATATTATGAAATGGATTAACAAACTCTTTGGTTATAATTCAACAGAATCTAATCAAAAAGAAGCAATGGATGAAGTGGTTAATGTATTTAAAAATGCCACGGCTACTAACGCATTGGTTATTAGTCCAAGAGAGGAAATTACCAACGAATCTAACAAACATACTGTACGTAGCTTAAATAAGTTAAATAAAAAACAGCTAATTGATCTAGCTACAGATGAATTAGGAATAGAAATAGATCAAAGAAATAAAAAAGTTGATATTATAAATCAGTTTTTAGCAGAATCAAGTAAGGATTAAACTTAATTGACGTATATTGTTAACGATGCTTGCATCTTGTGTAAGCATACAGATTGTGTAGAAGTTTGTCCTGTAGACTGCTTTTACGAAGGCGAAAACACTCTTGTAATTAATCCAGTTGAATGTATCGACTGTGGGGTATGTGAGCCAGAATGCCCAGAGGGTGCAATATTTCCAGATACTGCACCAGAATCTGAAGGATGGATTGAAATTAATCAAAGATATGCTGATATATGGCCAGTAATTACTGAAAAAAGAGAACCACTGCCTGACCACAAATACTATGGTCCCAAAGGTGGTACATGGGATCCATTAAAATCAAAACTACATTTGTTCAGTAAAAATCCAGGAGAAGGCAGTTGAGTAAAATTATTGTCGCACTAGACTATACTAATCCATTAGATGCATTAGAAATGGCGGCAAAATTAAGACACCATGTAGACGGATTTAAAACTAATCACACACTGTGGAGTCAAAGTGTTTACATTAAAGATTATACAGAAGGTAAAGAACTATTTGTTGACTGTAAACTATGGGACACGCCAAATACTGTAAAGCAAGTTGTACAGAAAATTGTAGACAAGGGCGCTACAATGACAACTATATGCACACACAATAATGAAGCAGTATTTGAAGAACTTGAACAATTTTCAAATCAAATTAAACTACTGGGCGTTACATATCTCACCAGTTGGAGCGGCAGTGACTTGTTAAACATATTGCACTATTTGCCTAAAGGTGTAGACGCAATGTGGAGAGACAACATCGAACGAGTACAAAAGCACGGTTTTAGTGGTATGATATGTAGCCCTGCAGACTTAGCAATAGTAAAGCCCTTAGCACAAGATATGATAACAGTCTGTCCTGGCATTGGAAGCAATAAAGGACAAGTGAGAGCAGTTACGGCCCAAGAAGCATATAACATGGGCGCTGACTATTTGGTTATTGGTAGAACTATTACTGAAAGTGACGATCCTATTAGGGCTATTGAACAAATTAAGGAAAGCATGAGTTGCTCATAAATACTCCATAGAGGAGTACACAATGAGTAAAGAAATTGAATTATATAACTTTCGGGTTAAACAAGTAACAAGAGTGGTTGACGGTGACACATTTGACTGTATACTAGATTTAGGATTCGACGTATTACTAGCAGGAAGAGTTAGGATGTTGGGTATAGATACTCCGGAGAGCCGTACACGAGATTTAGAAGAAAAAGCATACGGATTACTTGCAAAAGACTGGTTATATGAAAACATTAAAGGCGAAGAAATTATTGTGCAAACTGTAGTAGACAATGAAAAAGGTAAGTTCGGACGTATATTAGGAACAGTACTAGTAGACGGAGTAGACATTAATGCTAAGATGATTACTGAAGGACATGCAACAGCATATCACGGACAGTCAAAAGATGATATTGCACAAGCACACTTAAATAACAGAGCAATGCTAACAGAGCGTGGCATTATACCTAAACCGATTGAGAGATAACAATGCAGATACCACTAACAGTTACCGAGTCAGCGAAAAGCTACTTGCAAGAAATGTTGCTACAAAACAAAAAGCAATATGTAAGGTTGGCAGTTCAAGGCGGCGGCTGTAGTGGATTTAAGTATGATTGGGACTTTACAGATGAGCCAGAAGGAAAAGTAATAGACGATATTCTAGAACTTGATCCAATGAGCGAAATGTTTGTTTTCGGTTGTACAGTTGATTATATAAGAGAACTTGGCGGCAACTATCTAGTTGTCAAAAATCCAAACGCGACAGCTTCATGTGGCTGTGGCGAAAGTTTTAACGTTTAACCATAAGAGGAAATAATGACTGTAAAAATCTTGAGCGGTAATAGTAATTTACCTTTTGCTACTAATGTAGCCACCCACTGTTTTACCGATTTGGTACCATCCAATATTAAACAATTTGCAGACGGAGAAATATGTACAGAAGTACTTGAAAATATCCGTGGAAAAGATTTATTTTTAATTCAAAGCACTTGTACTCCAGTTAATGATAACTTAATGGAATTATTAATTATGATAGACACTGCAAAACGATCAAGTGCAAAAAGAATTACCGCAGTTATTCCTTATTTTGGTTATGCGAGACAAGATCGTAAAAGTGCAAGTCGTACACCTATTACTGCAAAACTAGTAGCAGATTTACTAACAACAGCAGGTGCAGATAGAGTCCTTACAATGGATCTACATGCAGGACAGATACAAGGATTTTTTGATATTCCAGTAGACGATTTAACAAGTCGTGTAGTATTTGCTAAAGACATTGAACAACATATTAATGTAAGTGAAGGGACAGTATTTGTATCTCCAGACGCAGGTGGTGTTGTGAGAGCTCGTAAATTTGCTGATACATTTGCTGGTGATATTGCTATCGTAGACAAGGTTCGTCCAGAAGCAGGAAAATCTGAAGTAATGAATTTAATTGGGGAGGTAAAAAACAAACACGCAATTTTAGTAGATGATATCGTAGACAGCGGAGGAACGTTATGTAATGCAGCTCAAGCAATTATAGATGCAGGTGCATTAAGTGTTCGTGCTTATATTACACATGGGGTGTTAAGTGGTACAGCTAGTGAAAAGATTCAAAAAAGTGTATTGGAAGAACTTGTTATTAGTGATACAATTCAATATACTGGAAAAACCAAAAAGATTAGAACTGTAACAGTAAGCAAACTATTTGGTGAAGCTATTAGACGCATCACTAATGAAGAATCAGTCTCAAGTCTATTTCAATGACAGTTAAAGTAGGCATTAATGGATTTGGAAGAATAGGTCGGTGCGTAGCTCGTCATATACTTGACGAGAGAGATGATCTGACTCTAGTAAAAATAAACGCAAGTGGTGATGTTGAATCTAATATCCATTTGTTACATTACGATAGTATTCACGGTCGTTGGTCCGGACAACTAAGCGACAAGCTAAAATGGAGTCATACTAGAGACATAGAAATGATAGATTGGTCCGGTGTTGATGTTGTACTGGAATGTACAGGCGCATTTAACGATGGAGAAGTATCAAAAGTACACATTGAGAACGGAGCAAAGAAAGTTCTTATTAGTGCGCCTGCTAAGAATGTAGACAAAACAATTGTATATGGAGTTAACCATGAAGAAGCCACCAGTAGTGACAAAATTATCAGCAATGCAAGTTGCACAACAAATTGTCTTGCACCAATGGCAAAGATATTGCATCAAGAGTTTGGGATTAAAAGGGGAATAATGACAACAGTACACAGTTACACTGGTGACCAAAGTACAGTTGACCGACGACATAAAGATCCCTATCGTGCTAGAACAGCAGGCATGAGTATGATACCCACCAGCACAGGTGCAACAAAAAACATAGGATTAATTATTCCCGAATTAGAAGGAAAATTAACAGGCAGTGCAATTAGAGTACCAACCGCAAATGTAAGTTGTGTTGATTTTACTTTTGAAAGTGATACAGATACTTCAGTTGATGATATTAATACGGCATTATACAATGCAAGTGTGAATGATATGAACGGAGTACTTGGATATGAAATTGCACCATTAGTTAGTATAGATTATAACCATACTAGTGAAAGCTGTATTGTTGCAGCCGACCAAACAAAAGTAGTAGACAAAAGGATGGTTCGTGTGTTAGGATGGTATGATAATGAATGGGGGTTTTCATGTCGCATGGCTGATAATGCCGCACATATAGCTAAACTATGAACTGCATATGTCGCAACAGAGAACTTGTAATGGAGTTACCAGACAATGCATTTTCAGTACGATGCGCCGGATGTCACGGAACAGTATACGGCTTAGAGAAAGAAGATTGCAGGCAAGTTAGGTTACCAAATATGTACAAAGCAATAATAACATTAAAATTGGGTATACTAGATAATGCAGGAAATGCTGTTACCCATGCACTAAAATATTTAGGATTTCCAGAAGTAAACAGTGTACGTATTGGAAAGATATTAGAATACAATGCAGACAGTCTAGAACAGGCTTGTGCAATTGCTGAAAGTCAAACTAACGAAGTAATGGAAGACTATGAAGTTAGTGAAATAACGGAAAACAATTAGATGGCAGTGGGTAGACATTTATCATCAATGAATAAACATAGGAGTAAATGGAAAGATATGACATTTATCGCGGCAATGGATCACAGTGGTGGTTCAACAGGTGGCGTACTAGAACGCTACGGACAAGAATATACTGAAGAAAATAAAATGGATCTTGTGCATGATATGAGATTGCGCATGATTAACAATCATAATTTTAATAGTAGTTACATTCAGGCGGCTATTGTATATAAAGATAGTGTTGATCGGGGAATTGTTAACGTACTAGAAAGAAAGGGTATTAAAACATATCTTAAAATAGATAGTGGATGCAATGAAGACGGAACACTTAAACAGTTTCCAGTAAAACAGATGATTTCATATGCTAAAAACTATGGATGTATTGGAACAAAGATGCGTAGTATTGTAAAAACTACAGAAATATTGGATACGGTGTTAGAGCAACAATTTACACTTGCTACTACTATCTACAAGGCAGGACTAATGCCAATTATTGAACCTGAAATTCCAATTGATCATCCAAAAAAAGATCTATTAGAAAAATTATTAGACGCTAGACTTAGAGCATTTTTAGAAAAGTATACTGGAATGTGTATTCTTAAATTAACACTTCCTGAAGAGTCTAACCAGTATTTACATACATCCAAGTCTCCTAAAGTACACAAACTAGTAGGGTTATCTGGCGGATACGATAATAAAGAAGCATGTGAGAGACTTTCAAAAAATAGCAATATGACAGCAAGTTTTAGTAGAGCACTTAGTGAACATCTTTATTATACTGACAGCGAAGAACATTTTGATGTTGCTATTACAAAAAATATAACCAATATTTATAAAGCAGCGAATTCAGGAAATGAAAGTTAAAAGGAAATCATGTATGACTGAAATTAAACAAGCGATACAAGCAAGTCAATACGGACACCCTAATGTATATCCTAACAGCGAACACATTAAACCGCCGATGGAAAAAGAACGTATTCGAGTTATAGAAGCAGCTACACGAGCAGATCTAAAATTAGATCAAACTAGGAAAGTTGAAGAACGAATGTTAGAGATTCAACAACTAAGAGATCAAGCTGCTACTCGCTACGACCGAAGCGGTAAAACTGTAAGCCCAGGAGAAACTCAAGGGCAGTTTATAGATTTAGAAGTAAAATGAGTACTAAACAAGAATGGTCTTTTATACACGGCTTAATTAAACTACAACGTCCTAGAATAGCAATAGAAATAGGAGTTGCTGAAGGACGTATGGCTAATGCAATATACAGTGCATTAAATGAAAACACACAAGATACAGATATTGAATCTTGGTATACAGGATTTGATATTTGGGATACACATGGCGTAAGTGGTCAATTTTCACAAATGGGATCATTTGAACACGTCGATGAAAAATTAAAACATATTGGAGATCGTTATTCACTTGTCAAATTAGACACACAAAAAGATCAAGACACATTTAGGAAAGAACTTACTAGTCGTTTTACACTTGGTATTGATTTTGCATTTATAGATGGCTGTCATAGTTATGAAGGAATTAAAAATGATTTCTTTAATGTATGGACGCATATGAATCCACAAGGTATAATAGTATTTCATGATACCGCAGTAATAGATGGATGTAGAGAATTTATTGCAGATCTACGCATACATAATAATGGAAGTTATGATATTAGCGACTATCCATACGGAACAGACGAACGTAATTGTGGCATTACATTAATAACAACCCCAGGATTTGGTGATGTTAAAATAGATGAAATATGTACAAGTATTAGTACTCCATCTGAAATATATGAGAAAGAAAAAAATCCATTAACACCAACTAGTCAATGGTGGCTAGATAATTTAAAAGAAAGAATATAAATGACAAACCCATTTAATGATATTGAAACATTTGGCACAGCATGTGACCAACCACCCAGTGAAGCAAATTACAAGATGTATCTAAGTCTTGTAGATGAAGAAATGGATGAGCTATTAGAAGCTGTTGCTGCAAATGATAAAGTAGAACAACTAGATGCACTAATTGATATTCTTGTTGTTACTATGGGTGCTATTCGTGCCGCAGGTTGGGATGGCGAAGCGGCCTGGAAAGAAGTAATGGACACAAACTTTGCTAAGATTGATCCAGACACAGGCAAAGTACGCAAACGTGAAGACGGAAAAGTACTAAAGCCAGAAGGTTGGAAAGCACCACAACTAGCACAGTTTGTTGAGTAATAAATAATTTTTGTAATACAAAAGTATTATATTTGTGAGCGACGGGGTAAAGCCGTCAAGCAAAGGAGATTATTATGGACGCACTCACTTTATGGAGCCTTGTGGGGTTCCTGCTTGCCGCATATGCGGTTATAGCAAACGATTCAGTACAAACGCTCGGTACTTGGATGGCATCAAACAATGAGCGATTCAACTACAAAGTATTATGGGGAGCCGCAAGCGCAGTGTTACTTGCAACCTTATGGTACGGTTGGACAGTAAATGGTGGGGACATCAGTTACGGAAGACTAAACAAAATACCGTGGCAAGAAGTACAATGGTATCACGCAGCCGCACCTGCTATTCTTGTAGCACTTACAAGGATGGGTGTACCAGTTAGCACAAGTTTCTTGGTGCTAAGTGTATTCGCAAGTACCTTTGTACTAGAGAAGATGCTGATGAAATCAATCATGGGCTACGGCGTTGCGGCGGGCTTTGCATATGTAGTATGGTTTGCAATACACAAGTACTTTGGACGCTGGTATGATGAAACTGCTCCAGTCACTGAAAGCAATAAGAAGTTCTGGCGCATCGCACAATGGGTAGCCACAGGTGGCTTATGGTGGACTTGGTTGTCACATGATATGGCTAACATAGCTGTGTTCCTTCCAAGAGTCATTCCAGTTGATCTAATGTTAATGATCAGCGTAGTATTTGTTGCTGGTCTATTCTTTATGTTCAGAGAGCGTGGTGGTAAGATTCAACAGATTGTTTTAGAAAAACATAACACAAGATATGTTCGATCAGCAACATTGATTGACTTGTTCTATTGGTTGTGTCTTTACTTCTTCAAAGAGTTGAATGACATTCCTATGAGTACTACTTGGGTGTTTGTAGGCTTGTTAGCAGGACGTGAGTTGGCTATGGCGACATACTTTGGTAAGAAGAAAACTAAGTCTGTATTCCCATTGGTAGCAAGGGACTTTGGTAAGATGATGGTAGGCCTAGGTGCAAGTGTTGCACTAGTGCTGATGATCCATTATATTATTGTACCTAACGGATTATAATTAATAAACATAGACTAAAAAGGCTCTTTAATAGGGCCTTTTTTCTTGACTTACGGTTATTATAGCGTATAATAAAAGTTGTTAATACTAGTAGGAATATGAATGAAAATTGGAATAGCAGGTTATGGATTTGTTGGTAAAGCACACCATAATGTTTTAAAATCTCACCATGATATTGAAATATATGACCCAGCATTAAAGTATAAGAATTTTAATCAACCTGATGCAGTAATTATATGTGTGAGTACACCACAAGGTTCACATGGCGGCTGTCATATGGACAATGTATATGATGTGGTTAGACTTGCACCTAATGTTCCAATACTGATTAAAAGTACAATTAGTTTAGAAGGTTGGCAAACACTAAAACATATGTTTCCAAACAACAATTTTACATTTAGTCCAGAATTTCTTCGTGCAGATACTGCATTACAAGATTTCGCAAATACTAAAGAAATAATGATGGGTGGTGACGATGTTACGTTTTGGGCAAACCTGTTTACAGGTGCCATGGATGTTAACGTTAATATTTTTAAACCTGAAGAGCTTATTCTTATAAAATACTTCCGCAACAGTTTCTTAGCAACTAAAGTTGCATTCTTTAATCAGATATCTGATTTGTGTAAAGTAACTAATATTGATTATAAAATAGTATCAGAATATATTGGAGCAGATGAAAGAATTGGCAAAAGCCATACACAAGTAACATCAGAACGTGGATTTGGTGGACATTGTTTTCCTAAAGATACATTTGCTTTAGTAACTACAGCTAAAAAGAATGGATATAATTTATCTATCTTACAAGAAGCAATCAACTATAACAATAGCATACGAAAGGATGATACTTGACAAATTTATGTCATAGTGTTATATTTAAACATGTTTACAGATTATACAGGAATGTCACAAGATCAACTAACAGAGAAATTATTAGAACTTCGAAAAAAACATAGTATAGCATACCAGACTGGTATGTCACAGGATGTTGTAGATCAAATTCAGAATATGATAGATTATTTGCAGATACATATGAGATCTGAATTAGCAAGTGAAGATTTACGCAAAGCACAAGACGATGATAAAGACCCTGATGAAGATGTGTTAAATATAGGATGAAATTGAATAACTATAATGAAATTGTTGTTAAGGAAAATGATCTAGTGGAAGCAATGCTAGAAGGAAAAACCTTTGAAAAGGTTATAACTTATAACCCTGAAATTATTGACCAATTTAATCATTTTAGTACCTTATTTAAATTTGGTGATGAAATTGAAGTATCTAATCCTAGTAGAAATGGTGAGGATAAGTATAGTTATAAAAATGCTGACAATTGGTGGATACCAGAAGAATTTAAACAACTAAACATCGTGGATTATATACTAGGACTAAGTCCTAGAGAAAATTATAACAGATGTTTTGAGGAACTTGAAGAATTTAAAAAGCGTGATATGTTTCCTGTACTAAAGTTTCTAGTATATATGGTAGCTGAATTAAAAAGTAACAATATCTTGTGGGGTGTTGGCAGAGGAAGTAGCGTTTCAAGCTATATCTTGTATTTAATTGGTGTACATAAAGTTGATAGTATTAAATACGATTTAGACTATAAGGAGTTTTTAAGATGAGTAGAGGAGTTAAAACAGCCCGTGGCAGAATTATTGACATGGCTAGTATGGCTATGAAGCATGAACAAACTAGAGCAGTGAGTAATGTTCTTATGAATGCTCGTGGTGACCGTCTTAATAATGACGGTAGTGTTAAAGTTAAAGTAGAAGATATTGCAGTAGCTCATCAAAATATGGTAGAGCCACCGCAACAACAACCCATTAGTGATACAAAGCCAATTGTACAAAAGACTACCCCACAGCCTGAACCAGAAGTAGAAACACCAACTATGCCTGATTTAGATGAAGAATTTGAACAAGAAAATATTCCAGAACCCGTGAGTAAAATTACTAGAACTAGACAAGACGGAACAAAGTATGTCGAAATTGAATTCGATGACGGAAGCATCGAAACTTTAGAAATATCATTAGATGAGGAATAATGACCAACATTAGCATAACCACCAGTCCAACTGGTCGCAGTCCTGAGAACAAATACTTCTTTGGACATAAAACAAAATACTTAGACATGTCGAGGCCTAAGTATAATAAAATTGGTAAAGAACAAGACTTCAAAGACTTTCATAACGAAATGTATGAACTAGAATATAATCATAATCTTGTGTTTTATACATGTGGAATATGCTTTAGAGTAGAAACAAATGATGACAGACATGCACAGTTTGTACGCAACATGTTTACTGTAGAGGACAACGGATTAGAACACACAGCTGACTGGACAATACTACATAACACAGACCTAGTAGTTACTGAGCCCAAGATACATGTACACTTAAATGAACAAGTGATGCTTATTGCAGGCACTACTTTCTTAGGTGAGATTAAAAAAGGTGTGTTTGGTATTATTAGTTTTATGTTACCAGACAGTGGCGCACTTCCTATGCATTGTAGTGCATTTACCTATAATGATACAACAAACTTAATGTTTGGACTTAGCGGCACAGGCAAGACAACACTTAGTAGTGATCCTGATTATCAGCTTATTAGTGATGACGAAGTCGCATGGGAGCAGAACGGCATTCAAATGATAGAAACAGGATGCTATGCAAAGTCAGAAGGCCTTACACCAGAAACGCATCCAACTATTTTTAATGCAGTAGAACTTGCCCGTGAACGTGATACATTGGTTGTAGAAAACCCAGGTGTGTCAAATGCTAGACTAAGTTATCCAATTGACTGTGTAGAAAATGCATATCACACATCAAAAATATTCGACCATCCAACTAATATTTTCTTTTTAACAATGGATGCTAAAGGTGTATTTCCACCAGTAAGTAAAATTACAAACGGAACTATTAGACGTTTCTTTGAAACAGGATATACCAGTCAAATGCCAGGTACAGAAGCAGGAACAGATGAAATTAAACCTTTGTTCTCACCTTGCTATGGTTCGCCATTTATGCCAAGAGCAGTAAAAGAGTATAGTGATTTATTAATACAAAAAGTACATGCCAACGACTGCAATGTGTATTTGATTAATACAGGCATGGACAGAGACGGTGTACGTTTTCCATTAGACTTTACTAGAGAATGTGTTAAAATGGCTATTAACGAAGGTGCGCCTGATAATAGCAGTGCATGTTTAGAAATATTAGAAGAATTAATTAAGGAGTAAACGATGAAAAATATTAAAGCAATTAGACATAGTGTGTTGGGATTTTTTGTTAATAAGCCAGGAGAATCAACAACAAAAGGCGGAGTTATTGTCTTGGACGATGACGGAAAAACTAGAGGAATTAAAAGCAGGTACTTTATTGTTCATAGTGTAGGTGACGACAACATAGTAACAAATGACATCAAAGAAGGTGATATTATTTGTGTACCACACGGACGTTGGACTCGTGGATTTGATGTAGATCATCCTGAAGGTAAAAAGTTATACGGAATCGATCCCAAAGATATTATGGGAGTATATCATGGAAGTGTGGACGAGATTTATTAAATGATAACTGCCGAACAGCTCGCTGATTTAGCTTTGGAAATTGACAAACGTGACCAAATTGATTGGGGCGAACTAGCTATTGACGAGCATACGGCATTTAAACTAATGGCAACACATGTGCTTGACATGGATAATTGTCCATTGACAAATAAAGCAGTCATTGTTAAACTATTAGTTGAAAACTTTGTTTTAAATCTTAAACTATTACAAAATTCTAAACATTTAAGGCTATAATATGAAAGACATTTGGGTAGAAAAGTATCGCCCCGACACAGTTGAAGATTATGTATTTAAAGATAATGCACAAAAAAATCAAGTAAAGAGTTGGATTGCAGATGGTGGCATTCCGCATCTATTGTTTAGTGGTAGTGCTGGCACAGGAAAGACAACATTAGCAAAAGTGCTTATTAGTGACTTAGATGTGCAGCCTGCTGATGTGCTTGTTATTAACGCAAGTCGCACAAACGGTGTTGATGACGTTAGGGATTCAATTATAAACTTTGTACAAACTATGCCCTGGGGTGACTTTAAGGTTGTACTACTTGATGAGGCTGATTATCTATCACATCAGGCACAAGCGGCATTGCGTGGGGTAATGGAAGAATTTCATTCAACAGCACGTTTTATTATGACTTGTAACTATCCTAATAAAATTATACCAGCTATTCATAGTAGGTGTCAGGGATTTCATATTACTAGTTTGGATGAAACAGACTTTACAGTACGTATTGCAGAAATACTTGTTGAGAATGGCGTACAGTTTGAAATTGAAACACTTGATAGTTTTGTAAGAGCAACATATCCAGATATGCGAAAAACTATTAATAATGTACAAATGGCAGTTGTTGGTAATACGTTAAACATCGGTGAAGCGTCCGAACAAGATACTGGCTGGCGTATTACTATGGTAGAATTGTTTAAGACAGGCAAGATTTCTGAAGCACGTAAACTTATTGTTGCAAATGCTAGACAAGACGAATATGAGGATATGTATCGTTGGCTTTATCGTAATGTTAACTTTTTTGGTGATACTGATGATAAACATGACGAAGCGATTGTAGTGATCCGCAACAGTATGGTTAAACATACACAAGTTGCGGATCCTGAAATTAATCTTAGTGCTACATTAATTGAGCTAGCTCAATTGTAACCTACCAATCGTCATCCTTTGCGGCTTTTTTGGCTACTGGTTTAGATACTGCTTTAGCGGTGTACGCCTGTGATCCATAAAATGCGGCAACAATAGCAGCAACTGATACAAAATACACACTCGCCATATCTCCTAAAATTTCACTTGCTTGCACTAAGTTTAGTGCTACACCAATAACAACTGCAAATGGATACAACAACATTCCAGCTAGCGCAAACCATGCCATGTTACGCTGTGCATCTTGCTTTTTATCTTCATTCTCCATTGTTACTTTACGAAATTCAAGTTCCATAATTGCCTCAGCCTGTGCCATTTCATCGTCTGTAATAATACCATCGCCATCAGCATCTAATTGGTTATATTTAGATGATGATTCTAGTGTTTTAGCTTTTTTCGCCACCGCCATAGAGTTCTCCTTTGTCTTCTCTCAGGAGTATTTATTGCTAATTACCAAAATTTAAGTTTCTTAGCTGCATGTTTTGCTGCTTTTGCTGCATCACTTGCTGCTTTAGCAGCGGCATCTGCTTGTCTTTGAGCTTCTGCTGCAACACGTTTTGCCTCTTGTTCCGCCGCACGTTGCGCCGCAGCCGCTTGTTCTGCTGCCTGTTGAGCCGCAACCTGTGCTGCTTTCTGAGCAGCTCGGCGTTGAGATTCAGCCTCGGCTGCAATACGTTTTGCTTCTACTTGTAATTCTCTATTATGACGTGCAAGAGCTTCTGCTGCTTCTCTAGCAGCCGCTTCAGCTTCTTTTTGTTGTTGCGTTATCATAGCAGCGGCACGATCTGCTGCTACTTGTGCGGCTTCCGCAGCCGCATCTGCTTGTTCTTTTGCTAATTTAGCAGTGTCATATGCTGCTTGATGTGATGCTTCTGCAACTGCCTTTGAGGTTTGGGTGACTGCCTCTACTGCTGGTTTTGTATCCACACTAACACTAGCATCAATTTCAACACCTGCAAGTAATTCAACTTCTCCACTAACACCGATAGTTGCAACACCATCTTCCATTGTTGCACCACCACCAACATCAGCACCTACTTGAGCACCAATACTTACACCAGCCCCAATGCTTCCGCCATTCCCTGCGTCATCATATGCACTGGTTGAGTTTTCAACCCCTACACCAACACCAGCATGAGCACCAACCTCACCAGAAATACCATCCATTCCAGCCTGTGCATGGGCACCTGCGTCAGCTTCTGCAAAAGCGGTTGCTGATGACTCATTAGTAATAGTCACGTCACCTACGTCTGCACTAGTACTGGTGCCAGCTTCAACACTGGCACCAGTTTCGGCACCAATATCAGCATATGCATTTCTATCATCTACACCAGCTTGTGCTTCTGCGGTTGCATGTACTTCTGCACCAACATGTGCTTCGTTTGTAATTTCAACATCACCAACAGTATCTGTTCTACTTGCACTTGCTCCAGTTTCGGCATGTGCTTCAGCAGTTGCCGCAACACTTGAATCAGTTACTTCAGCACTTGCACTTGCTCCAGCTTCAGCATGTGCTTCTACATCAGCCCCTGCTACAAATGCCTCCGCTTTTTCCTGTTTACTCAACTCGACTTTATCTTCGCTCATAAATCTTCTCCTATAATAAGTTTATTATGTATGTAGTTATTTATTCATATCATTAAGAGGATTATCAAGTGCTTCGTCTATTCTTTCATTAACCTTGCTATCTAATTTACTCATTTCCTTATCAATACGTTCTTCGGTTTCACGCATATTATCCCTAACATCTTTTTCTGACTCTCTAACAGTATTTTCAATTTCACGTAGTGTTGCACTAGTCTCAACTCTAATGACATCCATTTGTGTTCTAATAATTTCTAATGTATTATTAATTTCTTGTTGTGTTGCTTTAAGTCTGGATTCACTTGCTTCTAATTGGTTCTCAATATTATCTTCTGTTTTCTTAACTCTGACTTCGGTACTATCAGTTGCCGCTTCTAGACTTTGTATGTCAGCTTTAAGTTGGTTTCTAATATCTCTTGTATAGTCCAGAGCCTTAATTACTGAATCATCAATTGCAATTAACTTAGTTGCATTTGTTTGTTCAACTCTTTCTAATTGAGAATTTAACACACTTAGTTGCTCCTGCAATCCACTAAGATCTGGAGCAACATATTCTTGTATCTGTTCTTTCATATTTCTATAATCGTTATAAAATTCAAACCCACCCCATGCAACTCCACCCAATGTGCTGAGTGCAGTTATAACAGCAAACATCTTGCCACCTGTAAATTTTACTCCACCTACTTCTACTTCGGCCATATTTAATCTCCTATTGGTATTTCTAATCCAAAAACAATTCCTACTTGTCTGCCATTTTCAATCCCAGGCATAACAAACCAATTGTCTTTCTTCCATCTTATCATTGGCGTAATTTTGTAATCAGTATAGCCAGTAATCATTCCTACTTCTATATTTTCAAAAATATTTACCCCAGTGTATATACTTACTTTATTTTCGCTGTTTAAAAACACTCCAGCAAATATTTGTTCTTGTGTACATCTAAAATTTGGATGTATTTGGTTATAATCATATTCAAACCCCACATGCATACTCAATCCTAAACTAATTAGACATTCAATCATTGTATTGTTCCCTTACCATTTTTTTATGTAGTTCATCACTTGCACCATTAAAAAATCTAGCACTAGGGTTATCCCAAACCTTCTGGTCAGTGTATATCCCTTCAGAACTATACCAATCGTTATTAGTTGGCATTTGCGGCTGTATGTATTGACGGAAGCTAGGATTGTACCCTAGTAGTGCTGCCTGTGCATCTTCACTGTCATCACCTGCTAGTGCTTTTTCAACTAGATCGTCTTCTAGTTGCTGTTGTTCTAACAAATCTTCTGGACTAACTTCGTCTAACGGTTCTCCCATTTCATTTGCTTCTTCTAATGCTCGCTTTGTCATATCAATTATAAATGCGTTTATTTCTGCTGCAATTATACTTGATATCTCCGCTGCTACAGTTGCATCTATATTGCCGCCAAAGGAATATGTTGACTCCTGAGTTTGTCCGTAATCAGCTGCGCCTGTAACATCTACTGTAGAAACCCCTGTGCCTGCAAGCATTTCTGTAGATGTTCCAGAATTGAGAGCAGCGATGCCGCTGTCTCCCTGTTGTAGTATTGTTTGTCCTGTGCTAAAGTTTTGCATAGAACTATTACTACCTGTTGTGAATGATGTTTGTGATCCTGTTGACCCTCCTCCGCTTGTTGACCCTCCTCCGTTATTGTTAGCAAAGTCGCTACTACTTTGTCCTGTATCTTGTCCTGTATCTTGACTAGCGCCACTATTGTTAGCACTTGAACCTGTATTTCCTGTATTACTATTTTCAGTACCTCCAGTATTCTGTGCTGTACTATTTGCACTATTGCCTGCACTATATCCACCTGTGCTAGATTGTGTACTCTGTTGTGCTTGTGTTGACGCCACTTGTTCTGCTGCTTTAGTTGTGGTACTTGCAATATTAAGTGCTCTAGTTTTTACACTTGATCGTTTTGCAACAGTTGCAATTGGAGATTCTACTGTTTCTTCTTCAATTTCTATTTCTTCTTCAATTCGCTCTTCAACACTTTCCTCAGTACGTGTATTTTCATCAGTTTCTTCAATTGTTTCTTCGTCATCAATTATCTCCGCAATTGCTTCTACAGTTTCTTGAACTATAGCTTCTGTTTCTTCTATAATTGGTTCTTCTTCAATTGGTTCTTCAAACACTTCAACTGGCTCTGTAAACGTTTCTACTTCAGTAAATTCTTCTACAGGATCTGTAAATATTTCTACAGGCTCTGTAAATTCTTCTTGCGTATCAACTATACCTGTTGCAGCTTCTACGTCAACACCTGTTGACTGTTCGACATCTATGCCTGTAGTTGCTTGTACATCTTCTCCAGAACTTACATCAACGATAGGATCTTCATATATTTCTTCCTCTGGTGGAGGCGGTTCACTAAAATCTTGTTGTCCTGTTTGTTCTTCAATGTCAATACCAGTAGTTGCTTCTAAGTCAACACCAGTAGCTGCTTCAATATCAATACCTGTTGTGTTTTGAATGTCTACTCCTGAATTAGTATCTACCATTCCTGTGCTTTGATCTACTGGATCGCTTGCTCCTGTAAATGTTTCTGGTTCAGGGTTGCCTGCATCTGCCCCGTCATCCTGTCCGTCACTAGACTGTGTACTTGGATCATCATAAGTCTCAGGAGTTGGTTCAATATATCCTGGACACATATTACTGCTTTGTGCATCCATTCTACATTGTTCATCAAACTGTTGCTGTTCGTATGCATCATCATAACCGTCACAACTTGAGTCATATAACGGATCTTGTGAACACTGCTGATCCGTATATGCTTGTTGATATCCAGAACATGATTCGTCATACAATGGATCTTGTGAACACTGCTGATCCGTATATGCTTGTTGATATCCGCTACAACTTGAATCGTATAACGGATCTTGTGAACACTGCTGATCAGTATATGCCTGTTCATAGCCACTGCAACTTGAATCATACAATGGATCGTTTGCACACTGTTGGGTTGTGTATGCTTGTTCATAACCACTGCAACTCGAATTGTAAAGAGGATCGTTCGAACATTGTTGGTCAGTATATGCTTGTTGATAGCCCGGACATTGATCTGAACTTAACGGGTCTGAATTACAAGCTGCCGCAAAGTCATCAGCTGCACCGTAATCGTAGTTAGGATCAAATGGATCTGCTCCTTCTCTGATTGCATATGCGAATGTCATTTTCATTCCACGCACACCACTGCCTTCGCCGTTGCCTTCCATAGTCATTTCTACATACCAGTCATCTTCCACTGTAAAAAATCCTGGTGGAGGATGATCTATATCAAAGCCTGTCCAGTCTGCAAAGGATTGATTAGCATAGCTGTAGTCAGCACTATATATTAATCCGTCTTCCCAATCGCCTTCATGTGTTTGACCTGTGGTGCCATTATTACTAGGACCCCAAATTTTAACAGTAAGTATTAAGTTACTACTAGCATCAGGTTTCTTAACTTCCCATTCGTAACCAAAGCCTCTAAATTGTGTTGTAAGGCCAGCTTGCTGTAGTGCTTCATTAATAGCAAATGTAGATTTAATAATTTTATTACTAAGAGTGTCTGCGGAAAATGTATAGGAACCGTCTGTTGAAGAATATACTGCTACAGGATTACCATCTGAGTCGTAGCTCATAGTTTCATCAACGATATAACCTACGTTGCCATTCATGTCAAGTGTTGTACACTCTAATGTATCGCTTTCTGTGTTTTGGTATTTTCTGCCGTCGCGGTTTGATATCATTGCTGAGCCGCTGCCTGTGCCTGTGTAAGTTGTTACAGCACAATTAGATGCTGGTGTAGGATCTGCTAGGCTTGCGTTAGAGTAAAAGAAGAAGCAAGATGCCAGCGCCAGCGCCTTTAAGCATGTTGTTAGTTGCACGTTCTTTGTCCTCTTCAGTCTGCACTGCTACAGGTTGTTTTTCTGGATTAGCTGCCCATTTGTCTTTTGCTTCTTGACCTATTGAGCCATCGAATGGGCAAGGTGTTCCTGCCATTTCCATTGAACGATAAACCCGTTCGTCTTGACAGAGTAAGCTAACTGCCGCGACCTTCATGCCCATGTTATATAATGTCTTAGAAAGTTTTAAAGCTTCACAGTTCATATCTCTTACATGTGTTCCGCCTGCAATACCTACAATTTGTGTTTGCACTGCACCACTAATACTAGTTGTACAAGTGTCATTGCCGCCAGCATTTACTGTAGGAGCAATAGCACTCGGGGGAGGAGCTTCTATCTTTTGTGTAATAGTGCTGTTGTTATTGTTATTATTTGTATTAGTGTTGTCACTAGTACTGTCAACAGTAGTTTCATTTGTATTGTTATTTGTATTGTTGTTTGTATTGGTGTTGGTATTTGTGTTGGTATTGTTATTCGTGTTTGTATTATTACTAGTACTATTAACAGTTTGGTCTACAGTACTATTATTAGTGCTGTTTACAGTTTGATTAACAGTGCTTGTATTCGTGTTGGTATTATTGTTAGTGTTCGTATTGTTCGTACCACCACTTATAACATTGTTATTAGTATTAGTTGCTGTACTATTAACAGTTGTATTGTTGGTATTGTTGTTTGTATTGGTATTCGTGCTTGTGTTCGTATTAGTATTGTTCGTGCCACCGCTTAAAACATTATTATTAGTGTTCGTATTTGTATTATTGGTACCACCGCTTAAAACATTATTATTAGTGTTCGTATTTGTATTAGTACCAGTATACGTTGTGGTGTTGTTGTTGGTATTTGTGTTGGTGTTGTTATTCGTGTTTGTATTAGTACCAGTATACGTTGTGGTGTTGTTGTTTGTATTCGTATTGGTATTTGTATTATTATTAGTATTTGTGTTAGTTGTTCCACCACTCATAACTGTATTGTTATTATTTGTATTAGTATTTGTACTATTCACAGTGCTAGTGCTAGTAGTTGTACTATCAGTTTCTACGTAACTTGTATCATCAAAGTTACCATCAGCATCGTTTGCCACTTGTGCTGATACACTCGATGCTATCATCCACAGTAAAGCCGCTAAGATGGTGGTCTTTAAAAAAAACTTCATGAATTTCCCCAGTTGTATGTGTCTAGCACATATTCTCACTACAGTATTTATCGATCAGGTGTTAAAATTTTAACACCAGTTAACTATGTATAAATAGTTTTATGAAATCACAACAAATGGAAGAACAAGATACATTTTTTGAATTGTTTGAGACTTGGACAGAAGCATTACCTGTACCAGAAGAATATTGTTTAGACGATGATATTGATGATTTTATTATTGATAAAATCAAAGATGCATTATTGGAGCATAATGGAAATCAAACAAAAGCAAGCAAGTGCTTGGGCATTAAGCGTACTACACTAATTGCTAAGTGTAAAAAATTAAATATTTTTAGCCTTTAATATCTACATAAACGCATTCTATTGTTTCAGATTTGTCGTTTACCATAACTGATGCTTTTTTTAAGTTTACTGTACACAGTGTTTCAGCTGTAAATGTATCTAAATGATGATACCTTACGCCTTGATCAGGTACAAATACAAACCATATTAATAACCACATATTACCATTTCCCTGTTCCTGCTCCGATTATGTAAACAATACCGCCTAATACACTAGATAATCCAGCTGCCAGTGCGAGGCCTACTATCCATTCTATAATCATTTGTTTGCGTTCTTCAGCTGCATAAACTTCTGCCGCACGTTTCTTACGCATTTGACCTTCCATGCGTACAATTTCATCCCAAGCACTTGGTCCATAGTAAAAGCTGATGTGCGTTTTCATTTCTTCACGCATTTCTTTTGCTTTTTGTTTATGCCCCCAAATTTCTAGGGCGTTTTGTTCTATTTGACTTGCGCCAAACAGTTTCTTAAACATTGGTGGATTTTGTGCTTGTTTATGTGAAAAGTCTAAATCACTCATAGCAGTTGACCACTGAGAAAGTGTGCCTGCCATATCGTGCAGTTCTTTTCCTGTGTCTATTGCTGACTTAATTCCGCGATATGCGGCGGCCGCCATGCCAATGGCGCTTACTGGATCTATCATGTGTTAGATCGAACTCCTCTGTTTAAAACTTATTACTCTGTACTCTCATTACTATTTATTCATTTTATTGTAAAAAAGTACTTGACACTAATATGCATTGGTGCTATACGTTACGTATCTTAAACACAAATGGAGAAATAAAATGGACTTTAATACACTACAAAACATCCAAGTCGAGGATGTCGACATGAAAGACTATCCAAAATTTTGTGATGCTTATATCGCGTCTGCTGAACATGCAGATGGAACAGAACTTACTGATGCTGAATTAGATATAGTAAACGAAGATATGTCGTTTGTATACGAAGCCGTACAGCAACATCTTTATTAAAATTATTGTAAATAAGTTGTTGACAATGGTTGCACTATTTGCTATAGATAGTGCAACAAAACGGAGATGACAAAATGACAAAGTTTAACATTATTTTAAACGGAACAACTACACTACCAACTGGTGAAGTTAAAACTTTTGTGAATGAAGTTGAAACTACAGAAGATTGTTATGGCAATGCAGCTGAGTTTGTTTGCCTTTATCAAGAGTTTTATCCAGAAATTGACTTTAAAATAGAAGAGGTAACTGTATAATGTTGGAAGCAATTAATAATTGGGCTATTAATACATTGAGTACTACAATGAGTTTAATTGTAGTGGCTGGTATATTGAGCATAATGTCATGATATCAATTCCAGGGATTACACAGCAACAGAAAAAGTTGTTGGATATTATGTGGGATCTTGATAATCAAGAAGATTTATTAACTTGGTTTAACACACTTGATGACGATGAATTCCAACAAGCGGTTACACTTCATGAAATGATACTCATTGCAATGATGGAACACGATGATCGTGACAATTTAAACTTAGCACAAAAAATGTTAGCAGATATTGGAGTAGTATGTTGAGCCGTTTAAAACTTATACTTGGTATGTTTGCATTATCTATTAATATAATGATACTGATAGCTGTAACTGCAATAGTGTCACTTCAGTGGAATGAAGCACGAGCTGAACAACGATTAAAGCATGTTACTTCTGATGACGTATTTTGTTTACAACAAAATATTTATTTTGAAGCCCGTAATCAGAGTGTGTTGGGACAAGTTGCGGTTGCTTGGGTTACTCTCAATCGAATGACCGATACGTCTTACCCTAACAGTGTTTGTAAAGTAGTTTGGCAAAATAAGCAATTCAGCTGGACCCATGACGGTAAAAGCGATAAGCCAGGTGAAACTAAACTAGAGCAACGTGCTTGGGAAGATGCTGGGCTTGTGGCACAGATTGTACTTCTTGATTGGGCTCGAGCAAATAATAGCCCTATTTCAGAAGCTATCATGTATCACGCTAATTATGTTGATCCATATTGGGCAGATTCTTACGTTGAAGTAATCGTTATTGATGATCATATTTTTTATGAAAAAGGCTAACCTTTATTTTATTTACAAACTTATTATATAATAATCCATACTTTTGCTAGATTGCATTCTATGACTTCTTACTATATAACGTAAGAGTAACTTAACAAAAAGGAAAGACAATGCAAATTAACCCATTATGGATTATGTTCGCAGTAGTATTTGGTGGTCTAGGTATTTGGCTTATTGCATTAGATGCACTAATGCCAGGTTTCTTAATGTGCTCAGGTGTATTAGGTTGGTTGTTCGTAGCCAATAACACAGGTCAACTGTGGCATGAAGACGAAGATGAGGAATATGAAGATGACTAATGAAATTATTATCTTAATGGTTGCAATCCCGGTAGTAGTTGCTATTGTAGCAATGTGTATAGATGTAGGAGACAGGTAATGGAATATCTAACATAT
>Ga0233432_10001078_pt1 | contig 26429 bp, 27 predicted proteins | sample SI_122_August201_6_FD_179870 | JGI IMG/M metagenome (GOLD analysis project Ga0233432, IMG submission 179870) | Seawater microbial communities from Saanich Inlet, British Columbia, Canada - SI_122_August2016_10_MG | ecosystem: Environmental > Aquatic > Marine > Inlet | place: Canada: British... | reverse complement strand
TGTTGGCCCTGTCACTTTCATTTTGATGTTGGGCATTCTTCGCCCGCCTTTTCATTCCAGCCTTAAAAGGCTTATGATCTGTCTTAGCTTGCCAATACTAGCGTTGATGACAATTCAAGCCTTTATCAGCGATGCCAACGCAAATTGGACTGTTGCCAGCTATCCGGCACTGATAGTCTGGCTGGCCTGCTGGATAGCCCAAACAAATCGCTGGCGCTGGGGGCTTTTGGCAAGCGGTATCAACGGTGCCATTGCGATTGTTATTATAAGCACCAGCATGTCTGGTAGCCTTGGTATTTTTACACCCGCATCTGATCCCTTGCGCCGACTTCGTGGTTGGGAAGCGCTTGCCACCGATTTAAAAGCAGCATTAGACAGACATGATGCCCGTCTCATTGTCGCTGATCGACGTGCCACAGCCGCGCTGATGGGATGGCATTTCTACAATACTGATGTGACTATTGCCCTATATGACAGTGACGGTATTCCCGGCAATCATTATGAACGCAACCATGCTTTTGGTCCAATAAAGACAGCCAGCCGTAATCTTATTGCTGTTGATGGGCAGTCGCATGCACCTGCTTTACCACAGGTTGTTTGGCGCGCTAATGACGCAATCTCGGAACATGTTATTTCTGCCAACCGCACCCGTAAGCTATTTTTATATGCAGGCACCCAGACGCCAAAATAACAAACTTAAAACGGGTTTTTGGTTTTCGTGATCCGCTCAAAAACCGCCAGTGTTTCGGGGCTGACATGATGCTCAACACCCTCAGCATCCTCTTCAGCAATATCAGCAGACACACCAATGGTAATAAGAAAATCACGCACGATGCGATGCCGATCCTTGCTACGCTTGGCCAAATTCTTGCCAGCTTCAGTCAGAAATATAGATCGATAAGGCTTGCTTTCAACAAGCTCGGCGCGTTGCAAACGCTGAATGATTGAATTCACAGTCGGGCTAGTGACACCAAAACGCGCGGCCAGATCAACTGTTCGTGCTTCACCAGTTTCCTTGATAAGCTCGGCAATCATTTCGACATAATCTTCGGCAACCTCACTTTGGTGCGCACGACGGATACGGTCAAATTTTGCAGCACTTGTCGCTACCTCGTTGTTGGCATCTTTATTTGTCATGGGTAACCACATCCTCCATGGCCGAAAATTAAAGCATTCCTCATAATTTAGCCACACCAAAATTTGTTGTAGCCTTTTATAATACACAAGATCGTAGATTGTTCAGCCAACGAGCTTGCGCCCGTTTCTCGGCTTATATAGGATGGCGACAGGTATAAACATATGCCTTCATATTGTCACTGACCTGCTATCAACCCATCGATGAAAGACTGTTATGGATAAGGCCACCCAAACCAAACTTGAAGCGGCAGCATTTCGCCGCCTTGTTGCCCATTTACAAGACCGAACCGATGTCCAGAATATCGATATGATGAATCTGACGGGCTTCTGCCGAAACTGTATGTCGCGCTGGTATCGCGAAGCAGCCGAAGCAGACGGAATAGCACTAAGCGATCCAGATGCCCGAAAAGCGATTTACGGAATGGATTATGCCGCTTGGAAAGCTGCTTACCAGACTGAAGCCAGCCCAGACCAACTGGCAAAAATGAAACAATCCCACGACCATGAAAAGAAGGACTGATCCATGTCAGCAGAACTATGTCTGTAATTGCAGGTACCGGTGCAGGTGCCGAACAACTTACCCAATATATTGAGCGTATTGAACGTCTTGAAGAAGAAAAACGTGCGCTTATGGCTGACATCAAGGATGTTTATGCTGAATCCAAAGCCACTGGTTTTGAGCCAAAAATCATGCGACAGATCGTACGTATGCGGGCAATGGACCGTGACCTGCTTAGTGAACAAGATGCGCTTCTCGACACTTATCGTGACGCGCTAGGTTTACGCTAGCACAATAGGTAGTTTCTAAGATGGATAATTTTGGCGATCGCCTTGCCGAGGCTAACCGACAAACCCAAACACCGCTTTGCATGGGCATTGACCCGCATGTGTCGATGATACCTAAGCTGTTCGGCAATGCTGCCGCGGAAGCCGGAAGCGACGAGGCTTTGTCTGCCATAGCCAATTTCTGTGACGCTTGTGTCAAGATTGCAACGGGACGTGTGCCAGCTATCAAGCCCCAAGCAGCCTTTTTTGAAATGCAGGGACCAAAAGGTATGCAAATTTTGCAAGACCTTGGCCGAACAGCAATTGATGCTGGTCTGCTTGTGATTATGGATGCAAAGCGCGGTGATATTGGCAGCACATCAAGCGCATATGCGGCAGCATGGATGGGTCACGACGCTTTGTTTCCCTCAGATGCCTTGACCATAAATCCATGGCTTGGCATTGATACGCTAGAACCTTTTATCTCCAAAGCTGACACTACAAATAGCGGCTTATTCATTCTAAATCGGACAAGCAACCCCGGGGCAGGCGACCTACAGGATCGCTTGGTTGATGATAAGCCTCTTTATATGCATCTTGCCAAAATGCTAGCGCCAATTGCAGAAGCACGCGTTGGCACGTCCGGCTGGTCGGCAATTGGCATTGTTGCAGGGGCAACCTGGCCTGCCGAGGCAAATGCACTAAGATCAACTTTACCGAATAGTCCTTTTCTTGTGCCTGGCTTTGGTGCTCAGGGCGCTGGCCCTGAAAAGGCGCTGGCAGGTCTGCACCGTGACCTCGATCACTGGCAAGGCGGCTTGATTAATAGTACACGTGGCTTGATATTCCCCGAATCGGCACAAGACGTTTCATCTATTGACGCATGGAACTCCGCTATTTTGGCCAAAATCGATACGGATAAACTTGTCCTGAACAGCGTTTAATCCCTAAAAGAAACGTTTTCTTTACTTCGCTCACGCAAACGTGAACCAAACACCCCAAAAACATCAATTATGATGCTTGAATAAAGCCATTAAAAGGCCACAAAATATGGATGTTGTTTTATGTGGTCATAGAGCAGATTAATGTTCAAGATTGTGGGTGAAACCTATGGCAAAAGATACGAAGAAGACAAAGTCGTCCAAAAGTGACAGCACCAAAAACGGTGAAGCATTAGCACCTAGCGCACCAACTCGTGAAATTAAAGAGGGTGAACTGGTTTGGTACAATGAGCGCAAAGGCTATGGCTTCGTCAAAATTGATGACACTGAAATTTTCCTTCATAGATCGACACTTGATCGATTTGGCCTTATCCGGCTTTTGACTGGTGATCGGGTTAGTGTTTCCCTGACAGAAAACGAACATGGAAAAGTTATTCAAGATTTACTAACTGTTGAACGTCCTGTAAGTCCGGCACCGCCGATGGCTTCAGCACCTGCAGATGATGAAGTCCGGGCAGTGGTTAAGTTTTTTAATGATGTTCGTGGCTATGGATTTGTCACGGCTGAAAATATTGATGATGATGTTTTTGTCCATTCCCGTGTACTTAGCGATTGCGGCTTCCACTCGCTTCTTCAAGGACAGAAGCTACTTGTGAAGGTTGATGATTCTGGTCGCGGCCCCCAAGTTCAGGCTGTCAGGTTGCTCAACGAATAAAACTCTGTTACTTCGGCAAACAGTCAGCCATGCTGGCTTTTCACTGCCGGAGATGCATGATGCCCCAACATTCCAAGCTTAGTCCATGGATTGTCATCATGCTTGCTGGTTCAGCAATGGTCACAGTGACACTTGGAATCCGTCAAGTCTTTGGTCTTTTTGTCATTCCTGTTTCGACCGAACTTGGTGGCGGTTTACAATTTTTCTCACTTACCATTGCCTTTCAAAATCTTGTTTGGGGCATTTCCTCACCATTTTTTGGCGCTATTGCCGATAGATACGGAGCGTGGCGGGTTGCTGCATGTGGCGCGTTACTCTATGCGGCTGGTCTATTATTAATGGCATTATATGTAACCGATGCTGGCGTGTTCATTGGACAGGTTTTTATCGGCTTGGGCCTTGGCAGCGCTGGCATCTCGATTGCGGTAGGCGCTGTTGCGCGCGCCGCACCACCCGAAAAACGATCGTTGGCGCTTGGCCTTGTCACCAGTTTTGGTTCCTTTGGTCAGTTTGCACTCGTTCCCTTTACACAAGAACTAATGTCGAACTATGGATGGCAAACCGCACTCATCGTTTTGTCCGTTATCATGGCATCAATGGTTGCCGTGTCGCTTGGATTGCGTGCTGACAACCAATCAGGCGAAGCCAAACCAAGCGTTACTGACATTGCACATCTGACCGCTAGCAGCGCATTACGAAGTGCGGCTTCAAGCCGCGATTATATCTTGCTGACTATCGGCTTTTTTGTATGTGGCCTTCATCTGGTTTTCATCACCACACATTTACCCACCTACCTTGCTGATGCAGGCATTAGCCTTGACGTTGCTGGCTGGGCGCTAGCGCTGATCGGCTTGTTCAACATTGTGGGTGCCTTTATTTGCGGCTGGCTTGGTGGGGTCACGTCAAAGAAAAACGTACTGGCAACTATCTATCTATTGCGTGGCATTGCCATAGCTCTGTTTATCCTAACCCCAATCACTTCGTTTTCAGTTCTGGCCTTCGGTGCGGCTATGGGGCTTTTATGGCTTGGCACAATTCCGCTTACCAGTGGTCTGATCGTGGTTTTCTTTGGTCCTAAATATCTCAGTATGCTTTATGGTGTAGTGTTTTTCTCGCATCAAATTGGATCTTTTGTTGGCGCCTGGCTTGGCGGCATCTGGTACGATGTCTTTGGCAATTATGAAGCCATGTGGTGGCTCAATGTCGGCTTTGGTGTATTTGCCTTTATTATAAACTTGCTTATCCGCGAACCCAGATCAAGTGCGCCTGCTTTTAGCCACTAGCTAGCTTTGCTCGCCAAGCCATCGCTCAGCATCCAGCGCGGCCATGCATCCCATGCCTGCCGCGGTCACAGCTTGACGGTAGATTTTATCGACACAGTCACCAGCGGCAAAAATACCCTCAACAGATGTCCGCGTACCACCCTTTTCCGCAATGATATAACCTTCATCATCAAGTTCAACCACCCCTTTAAAGGCAGCTGTTGCCGGATCATGTCCGATAGCAACAAACATGCCGTGAACAGCAATATTTTTATCTGCCTCGCCAATTGTTGACCCCAGACGAACACCTGTTACACCGCCATCATCTCCTAAAACTTCGGCAATCTCGCGGTTCCATTCAACAGTGATATTTTCCTTTTTCAACAACCGGTCTTGCATGATCTGTTCTGCGCGCAAACTATCGCGACGATGCACCAAGGTCACCTTGTTGCAGATATTTGCCAGATACAAAGCTTCCTCAACAGCTGTATTGCCGCCGCCAACCACCGCCACATCACGGTCTTTGTAAAAGAAACCATCACATGTGGCACAGGCCGACACACCGCGACCGTTAAAGGTTTGTTCGGACTCAATGCCCAGCCAGCGTGCTTGTGCACCAGTTGCCAAAATTACCACATCAGCCGTCATTGATGCGCCTGAATCCAGATTGATGCGAAACGGACGTGCGCTTGCGTCAACCGCCGTGACAAGATCATAGATCACGCGCGCACCAACATTCTCAGCCTGCGCTTGCATCTCGGTCATCAACCATGGTCCCTGAATAACATCGGCAAAGCCCGGATAGTTCTCTACGTCAGTCGTAATCGTCATCTGCCCACCAGGCTGTAATCCAGCTATGATAACTGGTGAAAGATTAGCGCGCGCTGTATAGATTGCGGCACTAAGGCCTGCCGCGCCCGCGCCGATAATGACAACATGTTCATGGGTAGATGATGATACAGACATAGAACTTCTCTTTTCGACTGAAAATAAGAGTGATGATGAGCCCTGACGGGGTGTTATTTTCGGTTTTACATGCTAGCCTTGCTCAATGAATTATCCAAGATCAATTCGTCATTCTTATGGTGTTCTGGCACTGTTTTTTGTCCTTGTTATGACGGTAACAGGTTCAGCCAGCTTGCAAGCGCAATCAACCTCATCATCATTTGCCATTAATGGGGCAGATGTCATTTCGGGCTATCCGCTTGAGGGGCATCTAATCATTGCGCGGACAGCACCAGATTACAAAGTCACATTGGATGGCGCAGACGTTTCAGTCACCGATGATGGATTATTTGTCATTGGCTTTCACCGTGATTCTGATGATGACGTTGCCCTGAAAATTACCGACAAAAACGGTGTGGTTTTAACCACCATTCTTTCACCTGCTCAGCGTGACTATAATATCCAGCGCATTGACGGACTAAAGCAATCGATGGTGACACCACCCAAAGCAGTTCTTGACCGGATCAAGGCTGATTCCAAAAAGGTGCGCGAGGCCCGCATCATGCCAGCACCGCTAGGGGATTTCTGGCGCGGGCTTGACTGGCCAGTGCTGGGGCGCATTTCTGGCGTATTTGGAAGTCAGCGCATTTTAAATGGGAAACCACGCGCCCCACATTATGGAATTGATATCGCCGCACCTGCTGGCACGCCCATTCATGCTCCTGCAAGCGGCACCATTACACTTGCATATGATTTATATTATTCTGGCCTGACGGTGATTTTGAATCATGGTCTAGGTGTTAATTCTACCTTTTTGCATCTACAAAATATGGCTGTGACGGTTGGTGACCAAATCGAACGTGGAGACCTTATCGGCACGCTTGGCTCTACTGGGCGCTCAACAGGTCCACATCTTGATTGGCGCCTTGACTGGCAGGGGCGACGGATTGATGCGCAACTAATAGCAGGCCCCATGCCAGCCATACCTAAGACATAGGATCAATGATGCGATCAAAGCCTGTCATTTTCATTTTTGGTCTTGGCTATGTTGGACGTCGGCTTGGGCATGTACTGGCAGATAGAGGGTGGCATATAAGGGGTACCACCCGTGATCCAGCCAAACTTTCAGGAGAAGCTGATGCTGGTTGGGATATCTTGCCTTTCAGCACTGATAACCCACTTGCCAATCCAATAGCGGCACTAAAAGATGTTGATGCCGTTCTGACAACTATTACCGCAATTGGCGGCACTGATCCCGTGCTGGATGCACATGGCGATGTGTTGTCACATCACAAGGGCTGGAGCGGTTATGTTTCCGCCACCTCGGTCTATCCTGATCAACCAGACGGTTTTTGCTTTGAAGACACACCAACCGCCCCCGCCACCGAACGCGGCAAGGCGCGCGTGATCGCCGAGCGACGCTGGCAGGATATGCTAAACACCGAACTATTTCGCGTTGCTGGAATTTATGGCCCCGGACGCAGCCCATTTGACGGACTACGTAATGGGACTGCCCGCATTATCACCCGTGAGGGTCAGCTATTTAACCGTATCCATCTAGACGATATTTGCCGAATCATTGTGGCCGCAGTCGAACAACCACGTCCCCGCCGCATTATTAATCTTGCTGACGAAAGACCCGCCCCACAAGGCGACGTTATACGATATGCCGCCAGCCTTATTGATGTTGCGCCGCCGACACCGCAAACCCTTGAAGAAGCGAATCTCAGCCCAATGGCGCAAAGCTTTTATGTCTCACGCCGCAAGGTCGGATCACGCGTCATAAAACCCGAACTGGGTCTAGAACTCTTGTATCCTGATTATGAAAGCGGCTTGCGCGCCATCCTGAGTGCAGAACAGAAAGGTGATGGCCAGACTATTTAGCCAATCACCGGATCAAGGCTATTATCCGTATAACGCTGTGCCATGCCTGCCAATGAGATTGGCTGAATACGTGCAGCGTTGCCTGCTGTACCAAACCGTTCAAAACGGTCAATACATAGGGCTTGCATTGCCTCCATCGCAGGTTTCAGCACTTTACGTGGATCAAATTCAGCACGGTTTTCGGTCGTTACCTTGCGCATCGCGCCCAGCATGGCTAGTCGGCAATCAGTGTCGATATTGACCTTGCGCACACCATGTTTGATGCCACGCTCAATTTCGGCCACTGGCACACCCCATGTTTGCGGCATTTCACCACCATGCGCATTAAAAATATCTTGCAATTCTTGCGGTACGCTTGAAGAGCCATGCATCACCAGATGAACATTAGGAAGCCGCCGGTTGATTTCTTCAACCACATTCATCGCCAGAATATCACCATCTGGTTTACGGGTGAACTTATAGGCACCATGGCTTGTTCCCATGGCAATGGCCAGCGCATCAACTTTGGTCTGAGCTACAAAATCTACAGCCTGTTCAGGATCGGTTAGGAGCTGATCTTCGGATAATTTACCCGTTGCGCCATGCCCATCTTCTTGATCGCCTTCACCTGTTTCCAGCGAACCAAGCACGCCAAGCTCACCTTCGACCGAAGCCCCGGCATAATGTGCCATGTCGGTAACGCGTCGGGTGATATCCAGATTATATTCATAGCTAGCTGGCGTCTTGCCATCAGCTTCTAACGATCCATCCATCATCACCGACGTGAAGCCATATTGAATAGCTGTCATGCATGTCGCTTCATTATTGCCATGATCCTGATGCATACAGACCGGAATATGCGGATACATTTCAGCCAGCGCCTTGACCATCGCTTGCAACATAATATCGCCAGCATAAGCGCGCGCGCCGCGACTTGCCTGAATGATCACAGGTGCATCAACTTTATCGGCAGCTTGCAGGATCGCCAAACCCTGTTCCATATTATTAATGTTGAAAGCTGGTACGCCGTAGCCATGTTCAGCAGCATCATCAAGAAGCTGTCGCAGGGAAATCAACATTGTATCTAATCTCCGATTAGGTGTAGCTGTTATGAATGATAGCCGATTATAACGTCAACTTCATTCATTGATCCAAAAATAAATGGAATTCGCTCATGTAAATTTTGAGGTTGTTTGTCCAGAATGGCATTTGTACCGTCAGTGGCCTTGCCACCTGCCTGTTCAACAAGCATCGCCACAGGATTTGCTTCATAAACCAGCCTGAGCCGGCCTTGTGCATAGCCATCACGCTGATCAGCTGGATACAGAAACACCCCGCCTCGGCGAAAAATACGCCATGCATCCGCAACAAGCGAACCCACCCAGCGCATATTATAGCTTTGTTGTAATCTACCCGCACGACCATCGAGACAATCATCAATATAGGATTTTACTGGTGCATGCCAATGCCAATGGTTTGAGGCGTTAATGCCAAATTCATGCGTATCAGCGGGAATGACTACCTGCCAATCCATATCACAGAAACAACCGTCATCATCCATCTGGAAGGCCATCACACCATCACCCAGTGTCAATAACAAGGTTGACTGTGGGCCATAAACAAAAAACCCAGCCGCAAGCTGGTTACGTCCGCTTTGTAAGGTACCGCCCGAAACCGGCATGATCGAAAAAATTGTGCCGATCGAAACATTCGTATCGATATTTGAAGAACCATCAAGCGGATCACTTGCGACAATCAGCGACCCTTGTTCGTGAAGCGGTATCGGCGCATCCTGTTCTTCGGACAGATAGATCGCCACCCCCGCATTGCGCAACTGCGCCGTAATCAGTTCATCAGCCAGAACATCAAGTGCCTTTTGATCGTCACCATCAGCATTTGCACTACCTTTAATGGCACCAAGATTAGCCGCCTTATCAGGTGTCCGGATCAGTCTGGAAATTGCCGCCGCCGCCGCCGCCAGCCCACTCACCGCACGGGCGACATCAGCATATATATCTGATTGTTCGGCATGCTGTTTTAAGACGGCATCAAGGTCCGGCATCAATCTCTCCTATTCAATAAAATACGCCCGACACCAATTAGTGCCGGGCGTATGATGTTCAATCTAGCCATCTAGCCTATTCACGATTTCCAAACAAACGCAGGATGAACAGGAACATATTGATAAAATCAAGATACAGCATCAAAGCACCAAAAATTGATTTTTTGCCTGATTCTTCAGCGCTGTCACCAGCCATATACATTGACTTGATGCGCTGGGTGTCCCATGCGGTCAAACCAGCAAAGATCAATACGCCTGCAACTGAAATCACAAATTCCAGCTGGGTTGATGCCATAAAAATATTCACCACGGATGCGATAATCAGGCCAAAAAGACCAATTACCATAAACGAACCCATTGCAGACAGGCTTCGTTTTGTTGAATATCCGTAAAGGCTAAGACCCGCAAAAGCACCAGCCGTAATAAAGAATGCCCGTGCCACACTTGCCCCTGTATAGACAAACAGGATGGACGCAAGCGACAGCCCCATCAAAGCGCCATAAATGTAGAACATGTTCCGCGCTTTGGTCGCCGACATTGCATTCATGCGCGCTGAAAGCCAGAAAACCATGCCAAGCGGTGCCAGCATAACCACCCATTTTAAAGGTGTGCCGTAAACCATTTGGCCAATTGCTGGAACGGTCATGACCGCCCATTTCATGGCAAAAGCAAAAAAGCCTGTCAGCAACAATGCTGTGGTCATGTGATTATACACGCCAAGCATGTAGCTACGCAGTCCGGTATCAATTTGCGCGGATTGTGCCGCGGCTGTATTCATAAATCTGTTGTCTTGCATTTTGTTACCCCCAAAATGGTCAGAGTGTGATTAGAAGATAGTCATCCGAACGGCTATTATCAAGATATTAAGCCGATGCTGATTCAGTTGTTTTTGGTTTCTTTTCACGCGGCGCGCGCTGGGACGCTGATTTCAACTGTCCACAAGCTGCAAGAATGTCACGGCCACGTGGTGTACGCACCGGCGATGCATAGCCAGCCTTTAAAACACGCTTGGCAAATGCCTCAATTCGGTCATCCTTGGAACAGACATATGGACTCCCTGGCCACGGGTTAAACGGGATCAGATTCAGCTTTGACGGTATGCCTTTTATAAGAGCCAGAAGCTGGCGGCAATCTTCATCACTATCATTAACACCGTCCAGCATAACATATTCCCACGTTATCCGGCGCGCATTCGAAAGCCCCGGATAATTACGACATGCTTCAATTAACGCGTCTAGCTTGTATTTGCGGTTGATTGGAACCAGCTCATCACGCAATTCGTCACGTGTTGCGTGCAGCGAGATTGCAAGATTTACACCCAGCTCTTCGCCAGCGCGTTTGATTTCGGGCACCACACCTGATGTTGATAGTGTGATTCGGCGCTTTGACACCGCGACACCTTCACCACTCATGATGATACGCATAGCTTCAGCAACATTTTCATAATTAAAAAGCGGTTCACCCATGCCCATCAATACAATATTTGTCAGCCGCCGCCCATCGCGTCCAGCTGGCCAGTCTGCCAATTCATCCATTGCCAGCATGACCTGACCACAGATTTCGTCAACTGTCAGATTGCGCACCAGCTTCTGAGTTCCCGTATGGCAAAAGCTACAGGTCAGCGTACAGCCAACCTGTGACGAAATGCACAAAGTACCGCGCGTCTTGTCCGGAATATAAACCGCTTCGGCTTCGTTACCATCCGGAAAGCGCAACAACCATTTTATTGTCCCGTCTTTTGAATTCAAACGTTGTGAAACTGCCGGACGATCCGCTTTATACATTGCAGATAATTGTTCACGAACAGGCTTGCCAAGATCAGACATTTCATCAAAATTTGTCAAACCATGCCGCCACACCCAGCGCCATATCTGCTTGGCGCGAAACTTCGGCAGGCCAATCGCGGTGATTTGTTCTTCAAGTGCCGCTTGTGAAAGCCCAAGCAGATTTATGCGTTGGTCGGCATCAGAAACAGGCGGCAAGGTCTGATCGGTCACTTGCAGGTCTTATCTATAATTGACTTTGTTTTGGTGAAACCAGACAGTGAATAAGTATCTGTAGTAACGGTTCCACGGCTTGACGTGCCAATGATTGACATTTTCGTACCCCGTTTCATTGCCGTAATCATCGCATCGTCATCTTCTTCGCTTTCGGCATAGGCACGATCTTCGATTGTGAACAGGGTAAATTTGCGATTGTCAATTTTGACCGTTACATCCGATTGTTTCTTATAATTGTAACCAGCAATGACCTGAACAACATTGCGCTCAGCCTTGCCTGGCCCATGCGAAACAAAAACGCGCGTTTCGCCTCGGTTCGCTGGGTCATATTTACCAGCGCTTTTTTTCGGTGCGCTACTGATGAAACAAACACGAACACCATTATCATTATAGCGATAGGCACCCCAATCTTTTGAGACCAGCATTTCAATCGGCTCTGATGCTGCTATCGATGGTGTGACTCCAATTAGAAATATACCGATAAACGGCACCAGCCACAGCATCCTAAAAAATTGTTTAGTCCCTATATTCATCTTTTCCGATATCCCCGTAACCTTTGTTAGCATGGCTGACTATGTTAATTGGCGCATTACATAGTTCAATTATGGCCAAATTAGTGATCTTCAACAGGCAAACACCCGTATGTTAACACATAATTTACATCGTGTGTTTTACGGCAGGTAGCAGAGCGATGCAAAGATTTTCAGAACCAAACCTCTAAAAAGCCACAACTCAGTCTTTGATAACCAGCTATATGGCAAACTATTTCATAACCTACCGCTTGATAGCTTAGGGAATTCTGGCAAGCAACGCCTGTACAGATGGCATGATACGTCGGGTTATCTCCCGAATCCCTGACTCATTTGGATGCATCCCGTCACCAAGATTCATGTCCGGTACCATTGCAACGCCATCAAGAAAAAATGGGTAAAAAACAATATCACCGCGCGCCGCAAGACGCGTATAGGATTGATCAAATGCGTTGACATAATCAGTGCCAAAATTTCTAGGTGCCTGCATTCCCGCCAAAAGAACAGCTATATTTTCGGCCTGAAACCGATCAATAATCGCTTCCAGATTACGGTAAGTCGCTTCAGGATCAAGACCACGCAGCAGATCATTCCCCCCCAGCACGATGATTGCCGCATCAGGATTATCAGCTAATGACCAATCAAGCCGCGCCAAACCGCCTGCTGTTGTATCACCCGACACCCCTGCATTGATAACCGTTACAGCAACACCGTCTTGCAAAAGCGTCTGTTCCAACATCTCCGGAAAAGCCTTGCCTTGCGGCAAACCGTGACCCGCCACTAACGAGTCTCCCAATACCAAGATACGTGCCGGCGCTTGGTCTGCTAGTGCTGGTTGTTTCAGGCCAAAAACAAAGCTTGTGACTAGCACAAATGCAAACACCAGAACCGACTGGTAAAAAAAGCGTGGATAGTGATTGATAAAGCCCAAATTCAACACCATATCTCTAGTCTGATAAAAATAGATAGGCCGCTAAGCCTGTCTGCCATGTAATTGCTATGAGGAGATGGGGGTTCAAAGCGTGATTGTCCAGAGCTTCATGTAACGGCAGTTCAACGCACCGCTGTCACGATCCGGCACTCAAGCACAATCGAGCCCACTCACCGCGCCATAAAATTAATATCAATCATCAAATACCCAATTATTAAAGAACGCCCAAGGAAGTCATATGACCAATATACAGGACAACAAAGCCACCATCAACACCAAGCCGGTGATTGACCTGGACAATGCACAACTTAGCTTTGGTGAAAAAGCCAAGCGGGTTGATGTTTTAAAAGGGATAACGTTGCGCATTGAAGCTGGTGAAACAGTCGGCGTCCTTGGGGCAAGTGGCGCTGGTAAAACAAGCCTTTTGATGGTCATGGCTGGATTGGAAAATGTTACTGACGGCACAATTGCGCTAGCTGATTATAATATAACAAATATGCCTGAAGATGCATTGGCTGCATTGCGTCGTGACAAGGTCGGCATAGTATTTCAGGCATTTCGTCTGATCGCGTCAATGACTGCCTTGCAGAATGTTTCGATTCCCCTTGAGCTGGCTGGCAACATCGATGCTACGGCACGCGCAAGCGCGGCCTTGGAATCAGTTGGTCTTGGTCACCGACTTCATCATCTGCCTGATCAAATGTCAGGGGGGGAACAGCAACGCGTGGCGATTGCCCGTGCGATTGCACCCAACCCACGCATCCTGTTAGCTGACGAACCTACTGGAAATCTGGATAGTACAACCAGTGAAAAAGTTATAAAAACTCTATTTGAAAGTGCCGCTAACGCAGGCGCCGCCTTGGTGTTGGTAACACATGACGCCAGCCTCGCAGCGCGATGTAGCCGGATCATTCAGATTGAAGATGGAAAGCTTGCTGCCGATAGCAAACAGAAAAATGCAGGCTGAAACCATGGCATCCAAAACAGAACATTCTATTGAAGATAGCTCAACAAGCTGGACGCTTGCCTGGAGATTTGCCCGCCGTGAAATGCGCGGTAGCTTGCGCCGATTTCGTGTGTTTTTGGGTGCTTTACTTCTAGGCGTCGCTGCCATCGGAACTGTTGGTTCGATTGCGGATGCCATGCGCAATGGCATTTCTAATAATGCGCGTGTTTTACTTGGTGGTGATATTGAGCTTAGTAGTCGGCACACGCCACCTGACGCCGACATTATATCTATGGCAGAAGAATATGGCACTATTTCGCATATCGTTCAGATGCGTGCGATGCTGCAAGGTGGCGATCGGCGAAAGCTTGTCGAACTAAAAGCGGTGGACGATAAATGGCCATTGATCGGCAACGCCGTAATTGAAGGCGCACCATCATTGAAAGTGGCATTGGCAGATGGTGGAATTGTAGCAGACCCATCCCTATTACGTTCACTTGGTCTGGCCATTGGCGATGAAGCACGCCTTGGCGACATGAATGTCCGTATCGCGGGAAATCTGATCACCGAACCTGATCGGTCAATCAGTTTTGTCAGCTTTGGACCTCGTGTATTAGTCTCACAAGAAACCCTCGCCAAAACCAGTTTGCAACAACCAGGCTCTTTTATCAGCTACAAAACACGCCTCATCCTCGATAATCCAGCCGACAGTGTCACCACCACTAATGCCCTAGAAGCGCGCGCCGAAAGTACGCATGTACGCATACGCAACCTGCTTGATGCCGCGCCAGGCTTTGATACATTTATCAATCAAGCTGAGATTTTTCTGGTTCTTGTTGGTTTGACAGCTTTGCTTATTGGCGGGCTTGGCGTTGCTGGTGCAGTGCGTGCTTGGTTAACCAGCCGGATGCCCGTGATCGCAACCTTGAAATGCCTTGGGGCACCATCCAAACTGATCTTCCGTATCTATCTGCTTCAGGTCATGTCGATCACGATGATTGGCGTGATTGCTGGCGTAATGGTGGGGGCGATTGCCCCGCTTTTTGCTATTGATGTTTTGTCCGGTTATGTGACCGTTCCGCTTGATATAACGCTTTACCCTCGGCCACTTCTGATTGCGGCCGGTTTTGGCATTGGTACATCATTCCTGTTTGCTTTATGGCCACTTGCCAAAGCAGAAGAAGTGCGGGCAGCGCATCTTTTCCGAAGCCTGAATGATATGCCAGGTGGCTTGCCCAAGCCGCTTTATTTAGGCATTAGCTTGATAACTATTTTGGCTCTAAGCGTGTTAGCGTTTCTGGCCACTGGTAACCTGCTGATGACTGTTAGCTTTATCGGTGGATCGATCCTGTCACTTTTTCTACTTGCGGGGCTTGGTGATGCAATGGTTTTTGTCCTGCGCCGTGTACCAGCCCCACATATGGTTCCTGTTCGCCTTGCTTTATCGGCCATTACCCGCCCCGGATCACCGGTGCGTTCGATGGTCATTGCCTTTGGCCTTGGCCTGTCGGTTCTGGTCGCGGTCTCGGTGAGCGAGGCAAATCTGAACCGGCAAATCGATGCGCGTGTTGCCGAAGATGCGCCGGCGTGGTTTTTCATCGATATTCAACCGCACCAGATTGATGCCTTTGAAACCACAGCTGGCAGCATTGCCGGTATTTCCAACATATCCAAGACACCTATGTTGCGGGGTCGCGTTTCGGCTCTTAATGGCGTTCTTTCATCGCAAATTGATGCCCCGCCTAACGCGGAATGGGTTTTGCGTGGTGATCGTGCTCTGACATGGTCTGCAACCCCGCCAAAAGGCAGTGACATTGTCGAGGGGACATGGTGGCCTGCCGACTATAAAGGTCCACCTCTTGTGTCGATGGCAAAAGAAGAGGCTGATGAATTTGGGCTGGTTCTTGGTGATACGATCAGCGTCAATGTTCTAGGCCGCAACGTTACAGCAGAGATTGTGAATTTCCGGCAGATTGACTGGCAAAGCTTTAATATTAATTTCCTGTTCGTGCTCACACCTGGGGTTCTGGACAAGGCACCACATAGCTGGATCGCCACAACCGACGCTGTGGATGATGCCGCTACTGACGCGGTTGAGCGGGCGGTAACTGATCAATTTTCAAATGTCTCGGCGGTTTCGGTAAAAGAAGCTGTAAGCTTGGCGCAACGCGTAATTGGCTTGCTTGGCGGTGCTGTCCAGATCACCGCACTGGTCACACTTGTCGCTGGCATTGCCGTTCTGGCAGGTACTGTTGCCAGCACCGAGGCCCAGCGCCTTTCGGACAGCGTCATTTTAAAGGTGCTAGGCGCTACCCGCCTATCTATAAGCATCGCATGGTTTCTGGAATATGCCTTTCTGGGGATACTGGCTGGCATTGCGGCCGCCATCATAGGCTCACTTGCAAGTTATGGGCTGGTTGAGCGCATTCTCAATATCGAGTTTGAGCTTGATATTATGCTGGTTCTAATCACCACCTTGGCAGGTGCTGGGGCAACAGCCTTACTTGGTCTTGCGGGCGCGATTAAAACCCTTGGCCATAAACCTGGGCCCCTATTACGCGAAGTTTAGAAGATACAGTTGCGATAGACCCATCTATCGGCTATGAAATGCCTCATGAGCACGCAAGATATTAAAAAAGTTGTTCTCGCCTATTCGGGTGGTTTGGACACGTCGGTCATTCTGCGGTGGTTACAAGACCATTATAGTGCAGAGGTTGTAACCTTTACTGCCGATATCGGCCAGGGTGAAGATATTGAACCGGCGCGCGCCAAAGCTGAACTTATGGGCATCAAGCAAATTTATATCGAAGATTTGCGTGAAGAATTTGTCCGCGATTATGTGTTTCCCATGTTCCGTGCCAATCCGCTTTATGAAGGTAGCTATCTTCTTGGCACCTCGATTGCGCGTCCATTGATTGCAAAACGGCAGATTGAAATCGCTCGTGAAGTCGGTGCCGAAGCCGTATCGCATGGTGCAACAGGCAAAGGCAACGATCAGGTTCGTTTCGAACTTGCCTATTATGCGCAACAGCCCGATATAAAAGTGATCGCGCCTTGGCGCGAATGGGATCTTGGCTCGCGTACAAAATTAATTGCTTATGCTGAACAGAACCAAATTCCTATTCCTAAAGACAAACGTGGCGAAGCCCCCTTTAGCGTAGATGCAAATCTGCTACATATTTCGGCTGAAGGAAAAGTGCTGGAAGACCCATGGGTTGCACCTGAAGAATATGTATTCTCGCGCAGTGTTTCACCCGAGGACGCCCCAAATGAAGCAACTGAAATCGAGATCACTTTCAAATCAGGCGATCCAGTTGCCATTGATGGGGTCGAAATGTCACCGGCCACCTTGCTGACCAAGTTGAACGAACTTGGCGGCGCGAATGGCATTGGTCGGCTTGATTTGGTTGAAAACCGGTTTGTGGGCATGAAGTCGCGTGGCGTTTATGAAACCCCTGGCGGTACCGTTTTGCTAGCCGCACGGCGGGCAATGGAATCAATTACCCTTGATCGGGGTGCGGCGCATCAGAAAGACGAACTGATGCCCCGCTATGCTGAGCTTATTTACAACGGTTTCTGGTTCTCGCCTGAACGTGAAATGTTGCAAGCCGCTATCGATAGTTGCCGCGATCTGGTGAATGGTATTGTGCGGGTGCGACTTTATAAAGGCAATGTCATTGTGACAGGCCGCAAATCACCTAATTCACTGTATAATGCGGATCTGGTCACCTTTGAAGAAGGGGCTGTCGATTATGATCACAGCGACGCGCATGGCTTTATCCGCCTGAATGCGCTTCGGCTTCGGGTTAACAAACTAACCAAAGACGGCAAGAATTAGACCCCTAGCACCTACTTATTCGGGAACGCAGACATCACCAACTGTGCCATCACGGTTGACCTGTTTCAACATAATTGCCCCTGTCGGTGCTAGTGCAAAGCCTGATTGACGCATGCCAGTCGGGCATGGCGTAACCACCGCCCATTCATAGACCGCGTTACCATTACTATGTTTACGGAACTCTTGGACATTATCCGATGTAAATGTAGCCACAAGCCCAACCACTAAAATGAGTCCTAGCATTATCTTTCCTTTGTTCAAGATGAAATGGCTTAATAAACCTGACATTCTGTTAGTGCGAATATCAGACTTTAAACTGTCAGTAATCTAGCTTTCAAATATGGCAAAATTCAGCCGTAAAAACGACAAAAACGGCTCATCAATTGACTTAGTAAAAAACCCGCCAGTAATGCTGGCAGGTTTAATATGGGCGTGACTTTGATAATTGGTTATGAAGCCTATAGTTGGGCGGCAACAAATTCCCAATTGACCAGATTATCGAGGAAATTCGACAGATAATCTGGACGTTTATTGCGGAAATCTATGTAATAGGAATGTTCCCATACATCACAACCTAACAATGCTGTCTGACCAAAGCATAAAGGATTAACACCATTTTCGGTTTTGGTGACTTGTAGGCTTCCATCTGTATTCTTGACCAGCCAGCACCAGCCAGAACCAAATTGCGAGGCACCTGCGGCTTTGAATTCATCGTTAAATCTATCAATGCTACCAAAGCTCTCAACCAGTGCTTTTTCCAACTCGGATGGCATGGCTGTTTTGCCTGGGCCCATCATCTGCCAGAATTGCATATGGTTCCAGTGCTGTGACGCATTATTGAAGATACCGTTCTGCGCCACCGCACCAGCTTGATATGTACCGGTAATGATATCCTCAAGAGACTTGTTTTCCCACTCGGTACCAGCAACCAGCTTGTTGCCATTTACGACATAGGCGTTGTGGTGCAGATCATGATGATACTCTAGGGTTTCTGCGCTCATGCCATGTCCGGCTAACGCATCATGTGAATAAGGTAGGTCGGGTAGTGTGAATGCCATATCAGCCTCCAGATGTTTCGAGAAGTTCAATCTACCTCTTCATACACCGCAATTCATTTTCGATAAACATTAAGATGAAAAAATGTATATTATTCTGGTAACCAAATTGATGAACTGCCACCAGCGTGCGTGGCAAACAGGCAAGAGATCAGATAGATGACCGACGAAAGCCATAACATGCTGGGCACAAAGCGCCAGCCCTATATCGCGCCATTCCTTGGACTAGCACCAGAAATTGATGCGTCAGCCTTTGTCGCTGCAACCGCGGCCATCATTGGCGCTGTGCGTATTGGCAAAAACAGCAGCATCTGGCATCAGGTTACCGTGCGCGGCGATAATAATTATATCACCATCGGCGAAGGCACCAACATTCAGGATAATAGCTGCGTCCATATCGACAGCATAAAATATCCAACAATCATCGGTAATTTTGCCACCATCGGACATAGCGCGATTATCCATGCCTGCACGATTGGCGATTATGGGTTTGTTGGTATGGGCGGCATTGTCATGGATGGAGCCACGATTGAAGATGCCGGCATGCTGGCGGCGGGCGGTATGTTAACGGCGGGCAAGACAATTCCGGCAGGCGAATTATGGGCTGACCGTCCAGCCAAGAAAATGCGTGATCTGACACCCAAAGAGCTGACCTTCAATCAACGTTCGGCGCATCATTATATCGAAGTCGCACGGGCGCATCGCCTTGGCAATGATGGCGCACCCTTTGATAATATGCATTTCCGCCCCTTGCCCCCCCTTACCAAAGAAACCGAATAACTTGCAAATGATGCATGCTAGGTGCATGAAACAGATCTAACAGACCCTTAAGACATAAGTGGAGATAATCCGATGCAATTAAATAATCCTGCTCTTTTGAAATCCGAAGCCTATATCAATGGTGCATGGGTATCTGCGGCTGATGGAAAAACATTTGCTGTGCGCAATCCAGCGTCAGGCGAAGTGATTGCAAATGTTGCTGATCTGGGCGCTGCCGAAACCACAGCAGCGATTGACGCATCGGTGCCAGCGCAAAAGGCATGGGCCGCACGCACCGCCAAAGACCGCGCCACGGTCATGCGCAAATGGTATGATCTGGCCATGGCCAATGCTGACGACCTTGCCGTGATCCTGACCGCCGAAATGGGCAAGCCATTAAGTGAAGCCAAAGGTGAAATTGCCTATGGTTCCAGCTTTATTGACTGGTTTGCCGAAGAAGCACGCCGGATTAGCGGTGACGTGCTGGAAAGCCCTATACCAGGCAAGCGTATGCTTACATTAAAACAGCCAATTGGTGTATTTGGCGCGATCACACCGTGGAATTTTCCAAATGCCATGATCACCCGTAAAGTCGCCCCCGGCATTGCCGCAGGATGTGCCTGTGTATTAAAACCGGCAGAACAGACGCCTCTTTCCGCTCTTGCATTGGCTGTGTTAGCGCATGAAGCAGGCATTCCAGCAGGTGTTTTAAACATTGTTACTGGTATGGACGCTCCCGCCATCGGCAAAGCCTTATGCGATGATACGCGTATCCGCAAGATGACCTTTACCGGATCAACCGAAGTTGGTCGCATCTTGATGCGTGAATGCGCTGACACGGTTAAGAAGATGAGTCTTGAGCTAGGCGGCAACGCACCCCTGATTGTTTTTGATGATGCCAATCTTGATGACGCTGTCGAAGGGGCATTATTATCAAAATTCCGTAATGCAGGACAGACCTGTGTCTGTGCAAACCGGATTTTTGTTCAAGATGGCATTTATGATGCCTTTGCCAAACAGCTAACCGAACGCGTCGCCAGCATGAAAGTTGGTGACGGCATGGATGCAGGCGTCGAACAGGGGCCAATCATCGATGAACAGGGCTTTGCCAAAATCGTTGCGCATATTGATGACGCCCGTGCCAAAGGCGCGACGGTGACAACGGGCGGCGTTCCACATGAACGCGGCGGCACTTTCTTTGCCCCCACCGTTCTGACAGACATGGATCATTCGATGCGGTTATTCAGCGAAGAAACCTTCGGGCCTGTTGCTGGCTTGTTCAAATTCTCCGATGAAGCCGAGGTCATCGCCGCCGCCAATGACACCGAATTTGGTCTGGCGGCCTATCTATTTACCAAAGATGTAGCACGCCTGTTCCGCGTCAGCGAGGCGCTTGAATATGGCATTGTTTCGGTCAATACGGGCATTTTCTCATCCGAGGTAGGGCCTTTTGGCGGCGTCAAGAATTCGGGGCTTGGCCGCGAGGGTTCAAAATACGGCATCGATGAATTTCTGGAAATCAAATTGCTCTGCATTGGTGACTAGCCTCTGCATGACAATAATCATACAAAAGGCCGGATCATTCCGGCCTTTTTCATGCGTCATATTCTAACAGCTAGCTTTTTCGCAATCGCCGGATCAGGCTGGATGTATCATTCCGGCCATAGCCATTTTCACTCAGCTCATCATAATATCCAGCGACAATTTTCGTAACAGGCAAAGGCGCACCATTCTGCGCGGCCTCGGTCAGACAGATCCGCAAATCCTTGCGCATCCAGTCAACGGCAAAACCGAAATCAAACTCATCTGCCACCATCGTATGGCCGCGATTGACCATCTGCCATGATTGCGCCGCCCCGCCTGAGATTGCCTCCAGCAATTTATCGGTATCAAGACCGGCCTCAGCCGCGAAATTCAATGCCTCGGACAGCCCCTGAACCAAACCAGCAATACAGATTTGATTCGCCATCTTGGCTTGTTGGCCTTTGCCAGCCCCGCCCATATGCACAACGCGCGCACTATAGCATTCGATCACGGGCAATGCCGCCGAAAAGGCAGTATCATCACCACCAATCATCACCGTTAACTTGCCATTTTCGGCACCTGCCTGACCGCCTGAAACAGGCGCATCGAGCGATGAAAAATTACGTTCGCGCGCGGCGGCATCAAGTTGCCGGGCGACATCCGCCGACACCGTACTATTATCAATATAGACAGCGCCTTCACGCATCGCGCCAAACGCACCATCGGTGCCCAGTGCTACGGCCAGCGCATCCGGATCATCGCCAACACAAGCAAAAACAAAGTCCGCATCAGCTGCTGCTAAAGCAGGTGTCGAAGCCAAAGCTCCACCATGTTTGGCCACCCAGTTTTCGGCTTTTGATGCGGTGCGGTTATAAACCGTAACATCATGTCCCGCCGCAGCGATATGACCTGCCATGGGGAATCCCATAACACCTAGACCCAGAAATGCTACCTTTGCCATTTGACTACCCTCTGATTGTTCTAAAATATTTTGTTGACGTTGAATTGAACCTAGTCATTTCGCGAATGCTGACTATACTCGGCATGCAAATAACATTCGCCTCCGGGCCATCCAATCAAGCGGGAATAGTTTACCTCATGACTGTATTGTCCAGCCAGCACGAAATTGAAATACTGATTACCGAAACTGAGATTGCGGCCCGCACCAATCAACTGGCGCATATTATTTCGGATCATTACAAAGGAACCGAACAGCTTGTGGTCGTCGGATTGCTTCGCGGATCGTTCATTTTTATTGCTGATTTAGTGCGCCGCCTTGACCTGCCTGTCGAAGTCGATTTCATGACCGTGTCATCCTATGGCGACAAGATGGAATCATCACGTATGGTTCGTATCCTGAATGACCTTGACGGTTCGATCAAAGGTCGTGATGTGCTGATCGTCGAAGACATCATCGATACGGGCCATACATTGTCACAGGTTTTTAAAATTCTGCAGACGCGCCAGCCAAAATCGATTGCTATTTGCACATTGTTGAACAAACCATCACGGCGCGAAGTCGAAGTCGATATTGACTGGATCGGGTTTGATATACCGGATGAGTTCGTTATTGGCTATGGCATCGATTTCGCCCAGCAAGGTCGCAACCTTCCCCATATTGGGATTGTAAAAAAATCCTAGGCTCTTCCTGCACAGGAAACTGTCACGGTGATGCGCCACAGTGACACCCTAAGCTAGCTTTAGGACAGAAACGCATCTTCGTAACGGTACGTTGATAGCGGAACAGCACCTTGATCGGTCACCACCACCTGTTCTTCCAATTTCACGCCATCACGGCCATCAACGGCGCCGACATAGGCTTCGACACATAACGTCATGCCAACTTCAAAACAGCCACCATAACCGTGATGTTCAACATCTTCGGGGTAGCGCACAGATGGATATTCGTCACAAAGCCCAACACCATGTGCCAGCACACCATAACGTAAAGCACGATAGTCTTCGGGTAACCGATGTGCGATTCGGGTCATGTCTGAAAACCGCATGCCTGGCTCGATCAGGCCGATATTGGTCATCACATGGTCATAGGCCACTTGATAAAGCCGCTTTTGTTCATCGCTTGGCGTGCCATCACCCACCAGCCATGTTCGTGAAATATCACAGCAATAACCATAGGTGCCCACAAGGTCGGTATCAAATGCCATTAGATCACCGTCCTGCATGATACGGGGACCACATTCCTGAAACCATGGATTGGTGCGCGGACCTGACGACAGAATACGTGTTTCTATCCATTCACCCCCACGTTTGATATTGCCAGCATGCAATATTGACCATAATTCATTTTCGCTAATGCCGGCACGCATCACTTCACGCATTTCTTCAACCGCTAGTTCGCACGTGGCAATTGCACAGCGCATAGCATTCAATTCATTTTCATTTTTGATAGAGCGCCCATGCTCGGTCAGCACTTGCCCTTCAAGCACCTCGACACCCAGCCCAACCAAGGCGGCATAGCCAAGATTTTCCATTTTATCGACAGCAAGACGTTTATTGCCTGGTGCATAGCTGTGCATAATATCGATTATCTGATCAGCAAAGGCTTTGGCCGCTTCAGCCGTTCTGTCACCTGTTTCAAAATAAAAGAAACTGGCACCACTGCGCAATTCGCCTACCAATGGCAAATGCGCTGACAGATGTTCACAATTATGAAAGTCCCACAGAATCACATTGCCTTCAGGCGGCACAAAACAGGCGCGCGCCATATTATGCGATGTCCATAGTTGCATATTGGTTGTGTCAGTTGCATAACGTATATTCAGCGGATCAAACAGCAAAAGACCTGCACAATCATGTTTGCGGATCTGTTGTTGTAAACGCTCAAGACGATAGGCGCGCAAAGCGGGCATGTCTGGCACTGTCAAACCCAGCTTTGCCCATTCATCAAAAGCCAACGCTGATGGGCCTATTTCCACCCGATCATTATTATCAGGCGTATTATCCGGTTTTAAATGTGAACGCCGCGTTGGATCAATTTTGCGGTTGGAACCGACAATCAACTGGTTCATTGCGCCCTCCAGAATGACTCTATAATCACACGCTGAACCGGTTTTTAAAAATCAGCAAGCATTTTTTGCGCACTGACTTGCCAGCATAAATCAGCTATTCACATCAACAAGAACACGCCCCTGAATGCGGCCTTTGAGAATGTCAGCACAATGGCCAGGGACATCCGCCAAACCAACAACCGTAACAGCATCATTCAGCTTGTCGATCGGCAGATCACTAGCAATGCGTGCCCATGCTTGAACACGTCGTTCATAGGGACATGAAGCCGAATCGATCCCAATCAGACCAACGCCGCGAAGCAGAAAAGGAATAACCGTCGTTGCTAAAGAATTACCGCCCGCATTGCCGACCGCCGCAACCGTTGCATTGGGTTTCATCTGCGTCAGAACACGTGCCAGAATTTTACCGCCAACAGCATCAATACAACCTGCCCAGCGTGCTGATTCCAATGGTCGGCCTGTTTCCTCCTCAAGTTCCGAACGCGCGATAATATTAGTAGCGCCAAGGCCAGTCAGATAAGTGGCAATATCTGGGCGTCCTGTCATTGCCGTTACCTCATGACCCATCGAAGCTAACAACGCCGTGGCAATTGATCCAACACCGCCACCAGCGCCAGTAAGCAGTATCTCACCATCGCCTTTTTGTAATCCGCGATCTTCCAGCGTCAGAATCGACAGCATTGCGGTCAGACCTGCCGTACCAACCGACATCGCATCACGTGTTGTCAAACCTTTGGGAAGCGGCACCAGCCAGTCGGCTTTGACTTTGGCGCGCTGAGCAAAGCCACCCCACCAGATTTCACCAACACGCCAGCCTGTCAGAATAACCTTGTCACCCGCGCTATAACGATCATCCTCACTCGAAATAACCTCGCCAGCAAAATCGATACCCGGAATGTGCGGATAGATTTTCACCAGACCACGCTGACCGGCAAAACACAGACCATCTTTGTAATTAACAGTAGAATATTCAACAGCGATCAGCACCTCGCCTTCAGCCGGCAATTCGGATTCGTCAAGTTGCTCGACGGCGTGACTAAGGTTTTCATCATCATCACGATTAAGGACAAGTGCATTAAATTTTGACATGAGTGTCTCCACTATTTTTGACTGACTGCCGACGCTTAATTTAAGCGTCGATAACAGCAATTTTGATCGCGTCTGCCAAGCCCAAATTAAGTAATGCTTGCTTTTTCTGGCGCTAAAACCTTGCTTGCCGCACAATAGACTTTTGAAAACGGATTTGAGATACGCAGTAAACACATTAAATACATCACACAGGTACTTCAGTAAGCCACCACAACATCAAACACGGACGCCAGTTTCGCGGTCAATCACCCCAAATTCTCCGGTCTCGTCAGCAGCCTCCCCTAAAAAGGTAATCATCGTTGTCTGAAGTTGCGCCTTGGTGACGGCAAACAGACTCGACGCACTTACATAATGCGGCATGGTCAACAGCCACAGGCTTATTATGAATATACTCACACCTTTCATTCGACACTCCATTTCAGTGTCGAACCAGTTTAATGGCGTTAGTGTATTGGCCAAAGCAAGATATTGGGAATCGTCCAAAATCATGCGTAACTCTTGGAATTTAGTGAATGCAGACTATATCTTAATCATGCGGTATCTGAAAATAATCATATTAGTAATTACATTGACGCCAGCTCCGGCTTTAGCGGATCAGACCAACCCAGCTCTGAACGATCTATTTAGGGCGTTGCAGGTCACAACATCAGCTAAAGCCAAAGACATTGAAAGCAAGATTTGGTCGTTATGGGTTGTGCATGACAGCAATCCGGATGCAACCGGCATGATGCGTCTGGGCATGCAGATGATGCAAGCTAACCAGCTGACCGAAGCTGGACGTGTTTTTTCCCGTCTTATAGATATAGAACCTGACTTCGCCGAAGCATGGAACAAGCGCGCAACAATACGCTATATGTTAGGTAATCATGATGGCTCTAAAGCCGACATCGTCGAAGTGCTTGAGCGTGAGCCTCGACATTTTGGAGCTTTGTCCGGGCTGGCCATGATACATATGCAAAACGGTAATCTGAAAGGAGCACTGAACGCCTATGAGGCAGCATTGCAGGTTAATCCGTTCATGATAAACGCCCAGCATAT
>Ga0233432_10001077_pt1 | contig 26454 bp, 26 predicted proteins | sample SI_122_August201_6_FD_179870 | JGI IMG/M metagenome (GOLD analysis project Ga0233432, IMG submission 179870) | Seawater microbial communities from Saanich Inlet, British Columbia, Canada - SI_122_August2016_10_MG | ecosystem: Environmental > Aquatic > Marine > Inlet | place: Canada: British... | reverse complement strand
CTGACGGGCCATACCAACTAAAATGTGGATGCCAGTATCTATCCAGCTGCATCGCGGCCGCGCCTGATTCTGCAAATTTGCCCAAACCTTTGAGCATGTCCAGAACAAGCTGAACACTTGCATCGGCGGTATCTTGATGCCATGCGGGCAGAAACAGACCATCCGCCGTAGCTGGCCCGGGCACCAGCCATTCACGCCCCATGCTTGGGCTCATCGGCCACACGCCGGCTTGCATCATCACTTCGGGAATATCCCATAGCGCCTGCATCTCGACCACTTTCCCATCTTCAAAGCGGTAAAATTCATGAAACCGCATGCTGGCTTGATGTCCGGTTGGCGGAATATCCAGAAAAGGCGCCATAAAGGTACCCGTGTAATAGCCACAGCATCCAACCCAGTCGCTATTACCATCGTCGGTCATGGCTGCCCCTGCCATCACCAGATAATCGCGGCGTTCCAGATCAGGGAACGCGTTATAAAGCGGCATCAACGCCTGTTCGATCAACCCTTCTGGCCCCGCCAGCGTTTCAAAAGGATGCGCTAGATGAATGGCGGCATCGGGCGCAAACAACGCTTTGATCTCGGCGCGCACTCCTTCAGGCGTAAAGTCATACATGGCTTTGCGCAAAGGGTGGATAAGGTCTTTATTGATAGAATGCTTTGATGTCATAAAAACCCTTTGGCCAGTGCGGCGCGCCATAATGCTAAATATTGAAACCATCCAAACCTAGACACCGATCAAAAACTTTGGCAAGAGTTTTTGCATACCTATTCAAAATAGGTCATGATGACATCATCACAGCCAAACAGCCTTGCGCATCAGCACTCAGCCAAACCGGATATGACATGACCACAGACGAACAAACCATTATCGCCGCCAAACATACGGCACATCGGCATCTGCATAATCTGGCACAAACTGGTAATGTCCAAGATGCCTATCACGCAGATGCGCATCTATGGGCAAGCCACCCCTTTAACAAGCTACATGGGCATGATGCCATTCATGACTTTTGGCACCAATTACGCACCGCCCTTCCCGATATGGAACGGCGCGACAGCATTTTTACAGGCGGCTACAGCAAACCTGATGCCCGCATGGATGATAGCCTGAACGGTCGGTTATTGATCGCGACGATGGGGCATTATCAGGGCACCTTTACTGAGGATTTATGCGGTATTCCAGCTACAAATGGCGTTGTGCATATCCGCAGTTGCGAGGTGCACCATATCAGTGGCGACAAGATCGCCCATTCCTACATATTGATTGATTTGCTGGACCTGATGCGTCAGGCAGATGTGTGGCCTATAGCCCCGTCATTAGGTGCCGAGGGCGCATGGCAACCGCCATCCAGCAGTGCAGGAATCCGCCTTGATATACAGGATTCCACCGCTGGCGCGCGTGCCTTTGACACCGTTATAGACATGCATAATGCGCTGCAGACATTTGACGGCAAATCTCTCGACAGCATGCAACATGGGGCTTATTGGGGCGATACATTCCTATGGTACGGCCCAGCTGGTATTGGCACCACGCGTGGCATGGATGGATTCCGCGCGCATCACCAGATTCCCTTTCTGACTGGCTTTCCCGACCGCAAGGGCGCCGGCCATTATATCCGCATTGGCGACGGGAACTTTGTTGTAACAGGTGGCTGGCCATCGGTAACTGGCACACATAGGGGCGAATGGCTCGGCGTACCTGCCACTGGCAAGCATATCGAAATGCGGGTGATGGATTTCTATCATCTGGTCGATGGTAAAATCACCGAAAACTGGGTGCCGATCGACATTTTATATATGCTTCATCAAATGGGGCTTGATGTCTTTGCCCGCCTCAAACATATCCGCGGAAACCCCAAACGCGACCTCTAGCACCTTCCCAGCCTTATTTAAGCTGGATCACTCTTTGACCATTCTATGAACGACTAAGCTGATAATAAGCCCGCAAATCGCGCCATCCAGAACCATCCATAATGGCGATGAAAAATATGATAGAAATGTTTCTGACTGGTTTAGTATTTTTTCATAGGCATCACCAATAAACAGCATCAGCGTAAAATTAAACCACGCGCCCATCATTGGCCCCATCAGCCACCATTTGAATTCAATTGGAAACACCGGATGCTTTATATCAACACTTAAAATGCCGACTAGAAGCCCCAGATTTATGCTGTAAAACAGGGTTCCAAACCGGATAGCCCAACCCAGATTTGGTAGCGTATAGATGATGATAACCAAACCCAGAAGGCCCAATATAAAGCCGGTAAGCTTGCCATATGCGGCGCGACTTACCATGGTTCTATGATGTTCTTGCATCAATCAATCTCCCAAACAATTATTGTTGAAAAGTCGATACAATGCCTATCATGCCTCGCAACCAGCCACATTGATCTAAATCAATTTTACAAACATGCAGGTAAAGTGAGAATAAGGCTGGTTCAGGATGCCGCCATCGCAACGGCAATATTCGCGGCCAAACGGGCATTATTCAGCACCAACGCGATGTTCGTTTTTAGCGAGTCACCTCCCGTCAAAGCAACCATATGCTGAAGCAGAAACGGCGTTAATTCCTTACCACTGATTGCCTGTTTGTCGGCCGCTGCCAGTGCCGCATCAATCGCCGCGCTGATGTCGGTTTCGGCAATCGCATCATCTTCGGGAACGGGATTCATAATCACCGCGCCCCCGGCCAGCCCAAATGACCATTTTGCCGATAACATGGCGGCAATCTCTTCTGGCGTCTCGGCGCGGCTTGTCAATTTCAGCCCCGAACTGCGCGACCAGAAGGCTGGCAATTCATCGGTCTGATAGCCAATCACGGGCACCCCCAATGTTTCCAGATATTCCAGCGTCAGGGACAGATCAAGGATCGCCTTTGGCCCCGCGCAGACAACCGCAACATCGCTTTTCGCCAGCTCCTGCAAATCGGCGGAAATATCAAACGTCTGCTGTGCACCGCGATGCACACCGCCAATGCCCCCTGTCGCAAACACCTTGATACCGGCCTTTTGCGCCATAATCATGGTGGCGGCAACGGTGGTGGCACCATGCCCCTTTTGCGCCAGAATATGTGGCAAATCACGGCGGCTCAGCTTCTGGATGTCGCTGTCTGGTGTGGCCAGCCGTTCTAAATCACTTTCATTCAATCCGATTTTGACAATGCCATCAAGCACTGCAATCGTTGCGGGTACAGCGCCTACTGCGCGCACCTCCGCCTCCAGCCGCTTGGCGGTTTCCAGATTATCCGGCCATGGCAAGCCATGTGAAATGATGGTCGATTCCAGCGCCACAATCGGTTTGTTAGTGGCGCGCGCATCGGCAACTTCGTCAGTATAGTCAATCATCCTCGGATCCTATGAAACAGGCGCATAATGCGCGTGAATATATGCCGCCGTTATATCAGGATGCACCGCCTTACGGGATGATAAAGTGAATTGCGCCACTGCATGTGCAAAATCCACCCGCGCCGCCCATGCCATTTCATGTGCCCAGCCATAGACAAATCCGGCCAACAGGGCATCGCCAGCACCCGATACATTTACGGCCTGCGTGCTATCTGGTATTTTGGTCACCATATCGCTTTGTGTGACCGCGACAAATCCGTTCGCCCCGTCAGACATGATGATCTGCGCAACCCCAGTCGGGCGCAAGGCGCGCAGCAGAACATCTGTCTTGGCATCTTGACCAAGGCTGGTCAGCACCCGCGCTTCATTCATATTGGCTTTCAAACAGGTGATCTGATCCAGAAAAGGTATCAGCTTTGCCGCTTTTAACGCCGACACACAATCACAGAACACGGCCTTATCCTTGGTACGCGCAAAAATACCTGCCAGCATATCAACAGGCAGATTGGCATCCAGCACCAGCGCGTCAGCTTGCGCGATCACTGGATCAATCGCATCAAGAATGGCTGGCGTCAGACTATCAATCAACCCCATCTGATGCAGTGCCACATGCATTTCGCCTCGGCCATCATGAATGCTGACATAGCTATCACTTTTTGCCCCGTCACGGATGATCGCATGATCCAGCCGCACGCCACCATCAAGACAGCTTTGGCGCAACCGCTGCCCCAGCATATCGTCACCAAAAACGCTGATAAATTGTGGTGCCAGACCCAGACGCCCCAGATTTTCGGCAATATTGCGTCCAACCCCGCCACAGCCAAAATCGACCTCGCCCTTATTCGATTCTTCAAGCACCAGGTCACCATGGGCTGACATTGCCACGACATCGATATTGGCACCACCAATGACCAGGATCGATTTTGATATTGCCGGCGGCTTATCGGGAATGTGGGTCATCGGAAATGTCTATCATCACGAAAAAAACAGAAAAGAATAAAGGCGCCTCAGTATGACGCTTTACCCCACATTATGACGCTTTCCTATTGCAAAGTCAGCACCTCCGTAACTGATAACCCAAATGCACCTATAATCGGCATGGCGCATAGGCATAATTGCCTAAAAATTATGCTACATACCGCTTGATTGCATGAATTTTCATCATTTTGGGCAATTATGCCTAATATAACAGCATTCATCTTGCTATTTCATCACCGCCGACGACACTAAGCGCAAATTAAAATCGGGGTCGATATAACGTCCCCAGTCAAACGGAGAATATCATGCGTAGTTTTGTTTCGGTGGCGTGCGCCACTCTGGCGCTGGCCGGTTTCGGTATGGTGTCTGCACCAGCTTTCGCGTCGGACGCGCTCAATAGCGGTGACACAGCGTGGATTTTGACAGCGACCGCCCTTGTCCTGTTCATGACCTTGCCTGGTTTGGCGCTGTTTTATGCTGGTCTTGTGCAATCAAAGAATATTGTTTCGGTGCTGATGCATCATTTTGCCATCGCCTGTCTGATGTCGATCCTCTGGGTGATCGCGGGCTATTCACTGGCCTTTAGTGGTGACGGGGCGTGGTTTGGCGATTTCGGTAATCTATTTATGGGTGGCATCGGGCTGGACAGCATGTCGGGGACAATCCCTGAATCTGTCTTTGCCGCCTTCCAGATGACATTTGCGGTGATTACACCGGCACTGGTGATTGGTGCCTATGTCGAACGCATGAAGTTCTCGGCTGTTCTGCTGTTTTCGGCAATCTGGCTTTTGGTTGTTTATGCCCCTGTGACCCATTGGGTATGGGGTGGTGGCGTCATGGCCGCATGGGGTGTGATGGATTTTGCAGGCGGCATCGTTGTGCATGCCACCGCAGGCACCGCCGCATTGGTATGCGCTGTGGTGCTTGGCAAACGTCGTAATTTCCCTGAATCGGTAACCCCGCCGCATAGTCCGGTTCTGACCATGATTGGTGCCAGCATGCTGTGGGTTGGCTGGTTTGGTTTCAATGGCGGTTCGGCGCTAGGCGCTGGATCGGGGGCTGGCATGGCCTTGCTTGTCACGCATATCGCCGCGGCGACCGCATCGCTGGTATGGATGGTCATCGAATGGGCACGCTTTGGCCGCCCATCGCTTGTCGGTATTGTAACTGGTATGGTTGCGGGTCTTGCAACGGTGACTCCGGCCTCTGGCTATATCGGCGTACCAGGCGGTTTGATCCTTGGCCTTGTTGGCGGTGGTGCTTGTTATCTGGCGGTTGACCTTATCCGCGTCAAGATGAAGATCGATGACTCGCTTGATGTCTTTGCCGTGCATGGTGTTGGCGGCATTCTGGGCAGTCTGCTTGTTGCCTATCTGGCCTTGCCTGCCTTTGGCGGCCTTGGCCTTGCTGATGGCGTCTCGGCATCATCCCAGCTATGGGTTCAGTTCAGCTCGGTTGCCATTACCGTCATCTGGACAGCCTTAGCCAGCTTTGTGATCCTGAAAGTGATTAGCGCGACGACCAATGGTCTGCGCGTTGACACACAGGATGAAATCGAAGGTCTCGACATCACCCAGCATGGCGAATATGGCTATCACACGAAATAGGCATGTGATGACGATTATATCATGAACCGAATAGCAAAGGCGGGGGCACCATCCCCGCCTTTTTTAGTGCTGTTACCGGATATTAACGCTTTCCTTCTATAGTTCATTTCTAGCCACGTATGTGCGCTTGCTAACGTGAAATAAGAGGAAATGACAAATGCAATTTGAAGGCAAACACCAAATCAACGGTATCAGAATAGAAATATTCAAGACTAACTATTATCCATCTGCCGAAGAAAACGTCGACCTTGGATGGGAAGGTTGGGGATGGTCGATCCTTGATGCAAACGGCAAAAGGACAGGTTTGAAAAGTGTATTTCACACGCCGGATGAGGCTTATGAAGCGGCAGAACTGGAGTTAGGTAATTAACTTAATAATAACAACCCACACAGCCCATTTTCTTTCACCCTCACCCCTACACCTCATTGGTTGGCACAAACGCCGTTTCCATCAATGCCGCCTGATACCATTCCTGCCAGGCGGGCAAGGATTCCAGCGCCTCTCCATAGCGCGCCACCACGTCGCTATTCTTACCACGCACAAGACCATTGGTTTTGAACCGGCTATAGACAGGCGCATACATCGCATCGGCAATCGAAAAATGCCCAAACAGGAATGGCCCGCCATAGCGCGCCAGACAATCTGTCCATATATCCATGATCCGCGCCACATCCGCCTTTACGTCATCGCCAACGGCCAGAATTCTCTCCGGACGGCGCATATTCATCGGACATGCCGTACGCAATGCCGCAAATCCATTTTGCATTTCGGCGCTGATTGCCCGCGCATGGCTTCGCATATTCTCCGGTAATGGCCACAGCATTTTTGCCGGATGCTTTTCCGCCAGATATTCGGCAATCGCCAGACTTTCCCAGACTGTCACATTCCCATTGACCAAACATGGCACCTTGCCCGTTGGCGAAATACCGTTCAATGCGGGAATTTTCATATGCTCGTCAAGCGGCACCATCTTTTCGATAAATCGAATATCAAACGCGCGCATCAACAGCCACCCCCGCAATGACCATGACGAATAGTTTTTATGCGTTATGTATAGTGTGTAAGCAGACATCTTTACCCCCTATCCGCCATGAATGATCGACAGCGCCATGCGCCGCACATGCCCAGACATATGTTCATATCCATCCCAGTCAGCATAATCGTCCAGCGTCACCGTTTCTGGCAAACTGTCCAGCAAGCCGAACATGGCAAATGGATTATCCGAAGCGGCCGCTTCGGCAATCGGCGGATAGACAGCCTTATACAGATCATTGAAGTAACGGATATTGTCGCGCAAAATCAGGGGGTCGCTTGATAGGGAATGGGCTGTTACGGCATGTTTTACAGGCCATTGCCCTATCCGGTTCAATATTTTCCGCACCCCCAGCATATTGGTGTCATCCAGAAATGATGCCGGGGTCAGCCGCTTGTCTTCATACAGGTCGGCGGTAAAGACAACACTTTCCCACGGCAGATAGACAATCGTGGTGGCAACGCCATCGCCAGCCCCCATGAAATGCATCTCGACATCGGTGGTGCCCATATCGATGACATGTTTATTCTCAAAACTTATATCGATATCATCGGGTGCCAGATCAAGCGGATCAAGTGGCAACACCGCATGAATGTTGTTCTGGGCAATCGTTTTGGCCTTGGAAAAGGCACTTGTACCGCCAATATGGTCAAAATGCTCATGCGACAACACAATATGCGTCACCGGCAAATCGGTCAGCTTTGCAATCTCGGCTTTCAGAACCGCCGCGCGGTTATCATTGGCCGGGTCGGTAATCAGCACGCCCTTTTTGCCAATCACAACCAGACTGTTGAAAAAGCCCCAGAAAACCGAATAGGTGTTTTTGGATAATTGCGTAACGATTGGCGCGTCTTGAGCCACTGCTACGGATATTGGCACCACAGATGTGAACAACAGACAGCCAGCCATAAAAGCTACCCGTATCATAAGTCTAAGCCATGACATGATAAGATCCCCTTTGATAGTTAGTCTGGTTTAAATTGCCGGACACTATTCAAAAAAAGAGATCACATTACCTTGTTCCGGGATAAAGCTGGCCGCGAAAGAACGCAATCAGCCTTATGAAATTAACGCATAAAAAAACAAGCTGACGAAACTGTAGCAGAAAACACGCCACGTTTCAAAACAGCTTATTGCGGTATAAAATGAGCATGAAACCATCCTAAAACAGGCCTGTAACAAGCGGCTGTTTACCGTTTTTTAACACGTCAATGTTATCCTATCCCACATAAAGGGAGGAAAATATGAGCCTGTTTAAACATATTGATATAAACCAAATTCTTGACCTAGATAAAAATCTTTTAGAGGAACTACCGCATATTTTCTTTCCCTATGAAGATTACTCAGATCATAGCAAAGCAGATAGTGCGAAAGAAATTTTTCGGAAAATTCATGCTCGGTTGATAGGGCAACATTTAATGCTGGCAGATGCGTTCAGTATAAACAAAGCCCGAAAAAAAGAACTAGAATACAAAAGACAAAAATTAGAAGCTGTCATCGAAGCCGAGTTTAAGAAAGGGTTCAATCATCTCAAAACTAGCCCAAAGGAAAGCACGCAGAATGACATTGCGCATGTTGATCCAGAATTTGACAATAGAATAAAGCCTCAATACTCGAATTCCGCAAAAGAGGCTTTACAATACAACAAAGACAACGGCGAGTCTGAGGGATACGAACACGATCTTTCTTATACCACACACTACCTTCTGCATACTCTCACGGATGGGCTTCGAGAATATCTTGAAGATGTTGATCGCCAAGCTTTAGTCGTAGCCTTTGTTGGGCTTCGTAGAACGATGGTTTTAGGGTTGAAAGAAATCATCACCGTAGCAAAAAAAGTAAAGGAAAATTGGGATGCTAAATATCAATATGAAGGTGAAGCAGACTATGTCCATCTGTTAAGAGAGTTAGAAGCAAACTTTCCATCACTTGACACTACAATCTTTAGAAAACACCTGAGTGATTTAAAAAAGCTCAATATGACACGCAATATACTTGAACATGAATTTGACATGCCCACTGACACATTCAGTGAAGAACAGTTACGAAAATGTTTTACTGCGGTTAAAAATCTTTTTGAAACACTAGAAAGCAAACAGGAATTATTTCCACAAACAAAAAGTTTTACATCAGAGGATCTTGAGGATTTAGAAAAAAATTAACACACCCCGCACTACAGCCCTATCCCCATTCGGCCAGCACCGTTTTGTCGCGTTCGCCCGCACCATGGCTGGATTTAAGGCGCGCAAAAGCATCCGCATCATCCAAAAATAATTGCTTTACCGCCCACACCGCCATGCCGCGTATCAGCGCGCTGTCATTGTCCAGATGCGGCATCACCGCCGCCGCCAATTCAGGCGTACCACTATTGCCTGCCGCGACCAGCACATTGCGCATAAACCGTGCATAGCCCGCACGGCGCACGGGCGTACCGGCAAATTGCGCACGAAATCCGGCCTCGTCTAGTGCCAGTAATGCCGCTAGCTCTGGTAATGTTGTTTCCATACGCGCGGTCAGTTTGGCTTCGTTAGCGGCCTTGGCAAATTTGTTCCACGGACACACCGCCAGACAATCATCACAGCCAAAGATACGGTTACCAATGGCGGCTCTGAATTCTGTGGGTATCTGGCCTTTATGCTCGATTGTCAGATAGGAAATGCACCGCCGCGCATCCAGCCGATAGGGTGCCGGAAACGCATCTGTCGGGCAAATATCAAGGCAATTTGTGCAATTTCCGCAATGGTCGCTGGTCGCGTCATCATAGGGCAATTCACCATCAGTCAGGATCGTGCCCAAAAACAGCCATGACCCATGCGTCCGCGACACCAGATTCGTATGTTTGCCTTGCCAGCCAATACCGGCGCTTTGCCCCAGCGGCTTTTCCATCAAGGGCGCGGTATCGACAAACACCTTGACCTGCCAGCCTGATTTAGCCGCCAGCCGCCCGGCCAGTTGTTTCAGCTTGCCTTTGATTACCTCATGATAATCACGCCCGCGCGCATAGACCGAAATATTGCCTTTGTCCCGCGCATCCAGATTGCCCATTGGATCATGGTCAGGGCCATAATTCATCCCCAAAACAATCGCGGTGCGGGCATCTTGCCACATCGATTGCGGTTGCTGGCGCCTATCGGCTGTATCGCGCAACCAGCCCATGTCGCCTTCATAATGATCATCCAGAAATTGCGCCAACCCGTCGGTGGTATGGGCGGAATGCTTGGCTTTTGTGATCCCGACATCGGCAAAGCCTGCCGCCTGTGCATCGGCCAGCAACCATGCTTTCAGCTTGTGCATATCATGTGAAACCACAGGCGTTGACATCAAAACTCCTTACCAGCACCCATCGGGATTTAGGGATCAAGCGGATCTATATCACCAAGGCTCTGGGTAGCATGAAAGGTTTTTTCAAATTGCGCAAATGTGCCAGCCTCGATTGCCGCCCGCATATCAGCCATCAGATCCTGATAATATTGGATATTATGCCAACTCAACAGCATCAGCCCCTGCACTTCATCGGCTTTGAACAGATGATGCAGATAGGCGCGCGAAAACCGCGAACAGGCCGGACAGCTACAGGCCTCATCAACAGGGCGGTTATCTTCGGCATGGCGCGCATTCTTGATATTGATTGCGCCGCGGCGGGTAAAGCCCTGCCCGGTACGCCCCGAACGCGTTGGCAGAACACAATCGAACATATCAACGCCGCGTGCCACCCCGCCAACCAGATCGGACGGCTTGCCAACCCCCATCAGATAGCGCGGCTTGTCTGCCTGCATCAAAGGCGTGGTGAACTCCAGCGCCTCGAACATCGCGTCTTGCCCTTCGCCCACGGCCAGACCGCCAATGGCATAGCCTTCAAAGCCAATATCGGCCAAGGCCGCCACTGACTCGGCGCGTAAATCGGCAAAAACCGACCCTTGCACGATCCCAAATTGCCCATAGCCTTTGCGTGGTACAAAAGCATCGCGTGATCGCTTGGCCCACCGCATTGACAGCCGCATAGACTCTGCCGCAACGGCCTTTTCTGCTGGATATGGCGTACATTCATCAAAAGCCATAGTGATCGTCGCATCCAGCAGATGCTGAATTTCGGTTGATCGTTCGGGGGTCAGCCGGTGCTTGCTACCGTCCAGATGCGATTTAAAGGTCACACCATCTTCATCCAGCTTGCGAAGTGGGCCTAGCGACATCACCTGAAAGCCGCCAGAATCGGTCAATAAAGGGCCATCCCAGCCCATCATTTTGCGCACCCCGCCAAGCCGCCCGACACGTTCGGCGCCTGGCCGCAACATCAGATGATAGGTATTTGCCAGAATGATGCTGGCACCTGTCGATTTCACCGACTCAGGCATCATGCCTTTGACGGTGGCGGCGGTACCAACCGGCATGAAAACCGGCGTTTCGACAACACCCCATGCGGTGTTCAGGCGGCCTCGTCGTGCGGTGCCATCGGTGCCAATCAGACTATAGGAAAATGCGGTCATTTTCATTCCGTTTCGGCTTGTGCAGGTTGATTATGCGCTAAAAGATTATGCGATAAGAGGCAGGCATCGCCATAGGAAAAGAACCGATAGCCTTGTTCAATCGCATGCTCATAGGCGGCCATGATCGGGGCATATCCAGCAAACGCACTGACCAGCATCAGTAATGTCGATTTTGGCAGATGAAAATTTGTCATCAGCATATCGACTACATTGAATTCAAACCCGGGCCTAATGAAAATATCCGTCTCGCCGGTAAATGCACCAATATGGCCTAGCGCGGCATAGCTGGCTTCCAGAATACGCAGGCTTGTCGTCCCCACCGCAACAACGCGTCCCCCTGACTTTTTGGTGGCCATGATTTTGGCGGCAACCTCTGGCGAAATCGCACCCCATTCGGAATGCATTTTATGCTCGGCGATATTTTCAACTGTCACAGGCAAAAATGTGCCTGCTCCCACATGCAATGTCACCGCCGCAATCTCCACGCCCTTTGCCTGTAACGCCTTGTTCAGCCCATCGGTAAAATGCAGACCCGCCGTTGGCGCCGCCACCGCCCCGCGCTGGCTGGCAAAGATGGTCTGGTAGTTATCACGATCACTGTCAAGCACACCATCAGGCCGCGCGATATAGGGCGGCAATGGCATCGTGCCATATCTATCCAGCCCCGCATTCAGCCTGTCGGATTCTAGCGCATTACCTGAAACCGGATCGATAAAACCAAGCACAACATCACCGCCAGCCCCCCGTCCCAGAACGCGCGCAGCAAAATCAGTGGCAAAGATAATAACGTCATCAGGGCGGCATTTCTTGGCTGGCTTGGCAAATACCCGCCAGACCGCATCCCTCTCATATTTATGTAATGTCACGCTGATTTTGGCATCTCCGCGCTTGCCCACAAGCCGGGCCGGAATAACCGACGTATCATTGACGATCAACAGATCGCCTGCCTGCAACAGATCGGGCAGATCACCAACAAGACGATCAGCTATGCCACCGCCTGACATATCCAGCAATCTGGCACTATCACGCGGATTTGCAGGGGCTACGGCGATCCGCTCTGGCGGCAGATCAAAATCAAAATCAGAAAGTTTCATAAGCCTATTCAAAAATCTGCAAAATACCGACAACCGTCGCCTGATCGTCAACCACAACAAGACATTGAACCCGCGCTTCCAGCATCTTTTCTTCGGCGGCACTCATCATCGCATCGGGCGTGATCGTCAACGGGTCGGCACTGGCCACATCGCCAACACGCGCACCTGCCAGATCGGCACCTGACACCAGCAAACGGCGCAGATCACCATCTGTCAAAACCCCTTCAAGCTGGGTGGGCGTGCCAATAAGCGTCAGACCAAGCCGCCCTTCGGTCATGGTAATCAGGGCATCCTGAACCGTGCTTTCCGCATCAACAAAAGGCAGATTATCAACGCGCATCCGGTCACGCACATGCGTCAGCAAGCGACGCCCCAAAGCCCCGCCAGGATGCGTTGCGGCAAAATCGGCCGCTTCAAAACCACGCTTTTCCATCAAGGCAACCGCCAGCGCATCGCCTAGCACCATTGTATTCAGGCTCGACGTTGTCGGAGCCAGATTGAGTGGACAGGCCTCGCGGTCAACCGATATATCAAGCGCAATTTCGGCCTCGCGCGCCATCGTACTATTGGCATTGCTGGTAAAGGCGATAATCCGCGCATCAAGTCGCTTTAACGCTGGCAGCAAACGAATGATTTCCTCGGTTTCACCTGAATGTGACATCAGTAAAACAACATCACCGCGCCGCACCATCCCCAGATCACCGTGGATCGCCTCGGCAGGATGCAAAAACAATGATGGTGTGCCTGTTGACGCCAGCGTGGCCGCAATTTTCCGGCCAACCAGACCCGATTTGCCCATGCCGCACACAACCACATGACCTGTCGTATCCAGCATCATATCAACCGCCGCGCTAAACCCGTCGCCAAGTCCTTTTTCAAGCCGCGTCAATGCTTCATGATAGGCGGTAAAAAGCTCTTGCGCTGCTGTTATAGCATCACTTGCCATTATTGATCCTCATATCCGCCAATATTTATATACCTAGTCTTTATATATCTAACCTTCATATCCATAGTGTCTATGTACCGCGCACAAGCATCAATCACAAGTCATCAATCACAAGATGCACAGGTGGTTTTTATCACATCAACCTCACCAGACGCCCTCAGATACAGCTATCACCTCATGGCGACAGCGCGCTAGATATGCGCTTGCGCAATAGCAAAATCTTCGGGGCGGTTCAGATTCATGAACGGGTCTGGCGTGCCTTCAAATGGCACCACGGCACAATGATAGCGCTTGGTAAAATCATCAATCTTGCGCACATCCTGATCGACCAGCGCATGTCGCAGATCAGCCGCCAGCGCAACTGGCCAGATCGCAAATACCGGATGCCGCCTGTCTTGTGAAGATGCCTGGGCAATATATGCCCCCGCATCAACCAGACCAGCCACCAGACGGGCTGGCAAATCACGCGGCAGAAACGGCGCATCGGTGGCAAGGCTGATAATATGGGTAACATTCGGATGTGTGCTTGCCGCCCATTCCAATCCGGTCAATATCCCTGCCAGCGGTCCAGCAAAACCCGTAACCACATCACCGCGTACAGGCAGATCAAAGCTGGCGTAACGCGCCGGATCACCATTGGCATTCAATAATATTGGCGCATTGCCTATATCAATCCGGTTAAGCACATGCTGTAAAAGCGGCTTTCCGTCCAGCAGCATCAGATTTTTATCACCGCCGCCCATGCGCCTTGATTGACCACCAGCCAGAAGCAAAAACCCCAGACAATCAGCCGCCTCAAGATCAGAAACTAGAGACATACTCATGTCTCTTGCTGGGCACGTTGGCGCGACGGGCTATCGGCAAATTCCGCATCAACCGCACCACCCGTTTCAATATCAAAATCGATCCGTTGCTGTCCGGCAAGCGCGATAAAGCGTTTGCCTTTGGCACGCCCGATCAGCGTCAAATCCGCCTGCCGTGCCAGCTCGACAGCCGCGGCGGTAAAGCCCGAACGCGATACCAGAACGGGAATCTGCATCTGTACAGCCTTGATAACCATTTCGGTGGTCAAACGCCCAGTTGTGTAAAAAATCTTATCCTGCGGGGTGACCTTATTCAGAAACATCCAACCAGCAATTTTATCAACCGCATTATGCCGCCCTATATCTTCCATATAGACAAGCGGCGCATCCGCCTTGCACAGCACACATCCATGTATCGCACCCGCGCTCAGATACAAACTGGGCGTCGTATTGATCGCTTTTGACAGGCCAACAAGCCAGCTTGCCTTGAATCGCGCATCAGGGCTAAGTGTTATATCATCAAACCGTTCCATCATATCGCCATAGGCCGTGCCTTCGGCACAACCGCTAGTACGGATTTTACGCTTCATTTTGGCTTCAAAATCGGTCTCGCGTGCGGTGCGAACGATACAAACACCCAGATCATCATCAATATCGATGCTGGTGATGTCATCATCATGGCGCAGCATATTCTGGTTCAGAAAATAACCAACAGCCAGTTCAGGCACCCAGTCACCCAACGTCATTGATGTCACGATTTCCTGATTATTCAGAAACAGCGTTATCGGTTTTTCGGTAACAACAGGCAAATTGATCGGCTGACCAGCTTCATTAAGGCCCGCAACATTTACCGTCAGACCATCCGCATCTGGCTCAGGTGCGATCAACATGGATGGCACATTCTTTGATTTATCATTCATGCCACAACAGTGGCCGAAACACCCCTCCACTTTCAAGCCCCTTATATGAAAATAGTTATGCTAATATGCCTATTTCCAGCGCCCTAATTTTGCCTTTACCTAAAAAACTGATTATGCTCATGTCATTGGAGCAGTCTTTATCATCTCTATCGGCATCATGGGCGCGCAGGGCAGCAGGTTTGTAATGAAGATTCACTTTAACGCATCAAATCATGATCTGGCCAAAATGCGCCTGCAACAGCTTGTTGAACTTTATGGTCATAACGCGCTTGCTGACGCCACGCATATCGTCGCGCTTGGTGGTGATGGGCATATGCTGAACGTTTTGCATGAAACCATGGCATCGGGCTTGCCTGTTTTTGGGATGAATTGCGGGCATCTTGGCTTTCTGATGAACCATTATGCCAGCGCCGAACTGCCAGAACGCATCGCCGCCGCCGAAGGTGCGCCCATTCATCCTTTGCGCATGACCACCACCGACACGAATGGCCAAGCGCATGAAGCACTGGCGATCAACGAAGTGTCATTATTGCGGCAAACACATAACGCCGCGCATATCAATATTGCTGTTGATGGGAAAAACAAGCTGGAACAGCTGATCTGTGATGGTGTGTTGCTGGCTACCGCTGTCGGTTCAACCGCCTATAACCTCTCGGCGCATGGTCCGGTCATTCCGCTTGGCACCGAATTGATGGCCTTGACGCCAATCTCGCCTTTCCGCCCAAGACGCTGGCGTGGGGCGTTGCTTCCTGAAACATCCGCCGTCGCGCTGACAAATCTCGAACCTGATTTCAGGCCACTTAGCGTCAGTGCTGACAGCACCGAATTTCGCAATGTCAAAAGCGTATCCGTTGTTCAGGCACGTGATATCACCTTGAATTTGCTATATGATCCGGGGTTCTCTCTGACCGAACGTGCCATTCAGGAGCAATTTTTGGTTTAATCTCGCTGTTCATGATTTATTAACACATTGCAGTCTATAATATCGGATAATCAGCCTATTGATTTGATGGAGCAGATAGCATGACACAGGATACCCCCGACAAGCCGTCACAATGTGCACATATCAGCCTTCCCAGAGCGCGTTCGATTCTGGCCGAAAAAACCGTAAATGAAATCTCACAAAGATTTGCCAGTTTTTTTGAACATGGCACCCTCAAAGTTGAACTCTATGAACCCGTAAAAGCTGATTATCAAACCCCGCATCGTCAGGACGAGGTCTATATCATCCTTGATGGAACTGGGATTTTTGAAATGGCTGACGAACGCGTCCCGTTTGCCCCGGGTGATTTTCTGTTTGTTGCCGCTGGTGTACCGCACCGCTTTACCCAGTTTGGCGACAGCATGACAACATGGGTTATTTTCTATGGCCCTGATGGCGGTGAAGTGGCCTAATGCAGCGCCAGACATTTATCAGCCTCTATTTTCTTGGCATTTTTTTGCAGGCAGGTGCTTATGGGCTGACCTTTTTGCTACCTGCTTTATTTGCCCGTTTTGGCGGCAATGAAGCCGATGTCGGCTTTGTCTTGGCACTAACGGCGATAGCGACATTAATCGTTGTCATTTATTCGGGTCACATCACGGCTGTGACAGGTCTTATGACCACTATCGCCATTGCAGGTGGCCTGATTACGCTGGCAGGTCTGTTATTTGGGCTGGCGCGTGAAACAGGTCTTATTGTTCAATCGGCTGGCCTATTATTGGGCGCCGGCTGGGGCTTGTTCTACACCTTGACACCGGTGGCACTGAATCGGGTCATTCACCCACATGAACGGATACAGTATTTCACCCTTTTATCGGTATTCATCATGGCGGGTTTTGGTTTGACGCCTGTATTTGGCGCGGTCTTGACGCGGCTTGGTTTTGACATTGGCCTGACCTTTTTGGCTACAGCTGGCTTATGCGGGGCAAGCACCATTCTATTTTTCTGGCTGACCCGCCCTATGCGCGCCTTGACCATTGAAAAGCAGATTGTTGATAAAACCAGACTGACAATTACCGCCATCAAGGATGTGATGACCTCACGTGCCGCCATTCCGATTGCCATGGTTGGCATTGGAGCCAGCGTTTTTGCAGGCGTCACAAATTTCCAGATAGTTTATGCCGACGCGCAAAACCTTGCCTATGCCGATTATTTTCTGGCCTATACGGTCACCGTCATCGTCTGCCGTGTGATCTTTGCACAATTTATGGGCGGTCGCTCGCCTTATGCGGTGATCGCGCTCTTGCTTGGCGTTATGGGGCTCAGTGTCATGCTGTTTATTATACAGCAAAGCAGTGTCTTTCTCTATGTGCTTGGGGCGATATTATTTGGCATTGGCTATGGTGTTTCCTATCCGATCATCAAGGCGATGGCGGCGAATGAGGCCAATCCAGAAATCTTGCCGCAAACATTACAATTATTTGGCCTGTCCTATTTTATCGGTGTCTTCGGCTTTCCCTTTGTCGCTGGTCATATGATCGTTCAGGGCGGCATGGCTATATTGCTTTGGACAGCTTTTGGTCTGGCCATTCTGGAATGCGCGCTTGCCAGTGGCCGCTTTTTCAAGCGCCTATAATCCTAACCACCACCTAAAAACGCATCCACCCGTTTCCATATATCAGCAATCACATCGGGTGTTTCGTTCAGCAATTCATGCCGCGCGTCGTCATAGTCATGCCGCGTCAGGCGGGGCAAACAAGCCAGCATCCGGTCGATTGACGCTTTATGCACCACCTGCTCATCGCCTGCTACCAAGGCCAGAACCGGACACTCTATCGCCGCCATCCATTGCTTGTTCAATGTCGTGCGCGCACAGGATTCATAGGCGGCATGCACCCAGCCTGCGGTTGGCTGGCTACGCCGCAATTCGGCATTATCATCGAACCAGACGAACTGGCTTTCATAGCCATATTTGTCGCGTGACAGCACATTATGCGGGCGAAATTGCCGAACATGCGCCAGTGCTGGCGGCTTTTTAAACAGCAGATAAAAGCGCCCAAAGCCAGCTCCCACCAATATATGCGTAATCAACCGCACCAGCCATACGGGCATAACGGGTGGCGCGATCATTGGCGACAATATTATCGCCGCTATCACCTGCGCGTCCAGATGCTGACACAAACGCAAAGCCAGATGCCCGCCCATCGAATGGCCGAACAGGATCAGCGGCCTATCCTGCCATCCTACCGCCGCGATCAACGCGTCCATCGCCCCGATATGCTGGTCAAAGCTTTCACAATGCACCGCTATACGATGCCGCCCTAGATGCCCTGACATGCCTTGCCCTGGCCAATCTATAGCCAGCACGTTATAGCCGCGATCGTTAAACGCCTGCATCACATCAGCATATTTTTCACAGAATTCGGTAAATCCGGGGCATATCACAACATGCCCGCGCACCGCTGTTTGATCAGCTATTTCAGCCAGATGCCCGCGCAGATTGCGCCCTTCATAGGGGATATTAATATCGGTACCAGGCGGCAAGACAAGTCCTGCTTCGCTGGCATAGCGATACATCAGCTTATAACCTCATGCGCGATGTCGGCATTACCGTCATAGATAACAGCATCGCCATCATCATCAATGAAACCGTCGGACTGGCGTTGCCACATCGTTGCATAGAGTCCCTTTTTGCCCAGAAGCTGGCGATGCGTGCCGCGCTCGCACACCTCACCATCGGCCAGCACCAGAATTTCGTCGGCATCGACAACTGTCGAAAGCCGGTGCGCAATGACCAATGTTGTCTGGCTCCGCGAAATATCATTCAGCGAACTTTGAATGTCCTTTTCGGTGCGGCTATCCAGTGCCGATGTCGCTTCGTCAAACAGAAAAATCGCAGGCTTCTTCAAAATCGCGCGGGCAATGGCTACACGCTGTTTTTCACCACCGGACAATTTCAATCCACGTTCGCCAACCCGCGTGTCATAACCATCGGGCAATTTGCTGATAAAGCCATCAATCGCTGCTGCCTTGGCCGCCGCTTCGATGTCGGCCTGGCTGGCATCATGCCGTCCATAGCCGATATTATAACCGATCGTTGAATTGAACATGACGGTATCCTGCGGCACCACGCCAATCACGTTGCGAAGCGAACTTTGTGACACATCGCGCAAATCTTGCCCATCAAGGCGGATACTGCCCTGATTAGGATCATAAAAGCGGAATAACAGCCGTGAAATAGTCGTTTTGCCTGACCCGCTTGGGCCCACAATGGCGGTACGTTTCCCGGGCGCAACGCGAAAGCTGACACCTTTCAAAATAGGCCGTTCGGCATAGGAAAAATGCACATCATCAAAGACCAATTCGCCGCCACCAACCGCCAGTTCACCCGCGTCGGGCTTATCGGCAATATCGGGTTCTTCATCCATCAATTTGAACATGCGTTCCATATCGACCAGCGATTGCCGCAATTCCCGATACACCCAGCCCAGAAAATTAAGCGGCAGATAGAGCTGTAGCAAATAAGTATTCACAATGACAAAATCACCAACCGTCAGCCCCCCACGCTGAATATCCAGACCAGCCATGCCCATCATCGCCATCAAACCAACGGCAATGATCGCCCCTTGCCCGATATTGACCACCGACAGTGATGTGCGCGACTTGACCGCCATAATTTCATATTTACGCATTGCCGTATCATACCGTTCGGCTTCAACCTCCTCGGCATTGAAATATTTGACTGTTTCGTAATTCAGCATCGAATCAACCGCACGCGTCGCGGCGCTTTCATCGGCATTATTCATCTCGCGCCGGAACCGTATCCGCCATTCGGTCACACGAATGGTAAAGATCACATAGGTCATCACCGTCAAAAATGTCACCGCCGCATAGAAAAACCCGAACATTGACCACAGAATGACACTGACAAACAGCATTTCGACAAATAGGGGTAGTACCTCGAAAAAGGCGATGGTCAGCAGAAATTCAATACCTTTAGCACCCCGGTCAATCGATCGCGTCAACCCGCCTGTCTGACGATCAAGATGAAACTGCAATGACAATTTATGCAGATAACGAAACGCATTCAATGCGGCACCTCGCACTGCACGCTGGGCAACACTGGCAAACAGATATTGCTTGGCTTCGCTAAACACCTGCTGGCCTAGCCGTGCCAGCGCATAACCTGCCACAACCCACATCAAGGCCGACATCGCAAACCCCTGATCGCCATTGACCAGATCAACGGCCGCACCATACATCAGCGGGGTTATGATATTCGATCCTTTTGCCGCCATAAGACAGGCAAAGGCCGCCGTAATACGGCCGCGAACACGCCAGTTACCGCGCGGTATTGTGTAACGCGCCAAATCGGCAAGTAGCGTAATGATTTTTTTTGACTTCGGGTCTGACATATTCACCGTCTGGTTTAACGCCAGCAGATGCTGTCATGGATAACAGCATAAAACAGGCTTTGACAGCCGCCTATGACGCGACAGAAAAGCTTTCGCCGCACCCACAACGGGCAATTTCATTGGGATTATTAAAGACAAAACGCGCGGCAAATTTATCTTCCTGCCAATCCATCTCCGACCCGATCAGAAACATCACGGCGGTTGGATCAATGAATAACGTTACGCCTTTTTCTTCTACCTTATCTTCGAACGGTTTTTGTTCGGTCGCAAACTGGACATCATATTGCATGCCTGAACAACCGGTGGTCTTGATCCCCACCCGCAGACCGATAACATCGCTCTCAGCCTTATTCATCAGGCTTTGAACATGCAGTGCCGCCTTATCCGTCAAAGTGACGATCGGTTTATTCGGGTCAAACATGTTCCATCCTTTCCAAACGCATTACAAATCAGATCCCCCACAAAGGGCTATTCTACCAGTCCAGCGCCAGCTTTGCATCATCGCTCATACGGTCGGGCGTCCATGCTGGATCCCATACAAGCTCGACACTAACACTACCAACGCTGTCAACAAGCGCCACCGCCTCGGCAACTTGGCCTGGCATTTCACCTGCTACCGGGCATCCCGGCGCGGTCAGTGACATTGTAATATCGACATCGCCATTATCCTGCCGGATCACATCATATATAAGACCAAGGTCAAAAATATTAACCGGTATCTCGGGATCATGCACTGATTTCAGTGCATCTTCAATCGCCACCGCATCAGCCTGTCCTTGCGGCGCGTCTAGCGGACTACCTGCCGTTGCACGGAATCCATCCCCTTCGCTAGACGTATTGGCACCGAAATTCAGAAATTCGGGCAACCCCGGCCCCAGATAACCACTGTCATTTTCACGCGCCAGCTTATGGTCCTCGGCTGAACGCATATGACTTGGAATATTTACGGATGCAGACGCCTTATAGGGATTGTCAAAACCCTCATCCTTCTGCTCATCATGCTGATCGTTCATCTATTCTACCTTTTGATGGTCACTTACCACCTAGCCAAAAATGCGTACTACCCAAAAATGCGTACTACTTTTTCCAATGATGTTGCCAACGCGTCAAATTCACCCTTGGTCGTATAGACACCAACCGACGCCCGCGCTGTTGACGATACATCCAGATAATCCATCAATGGCTGGGCGCAATGATGTCCGGCGCGAATGGCAATACCATCACGGTCAATGATCGTCGAAATATCATGCGGATGCGCACAATCCATCGTAAAGGACACAACGCCTGATTTACCGGCGGCTGTGCCGATAAGATGCAAGCCTTCAACCGCACTTAGACGCTGATGCGCATAGGACAGAACGTCCTGTTCATGCGCCCTGATCGCCGCCATGCCAATGGCCTCAACATAGTCAACCGCCGCACCCAGCGCGATAACCTCGGCAATCGCGGGCGTGCCAGCTTCAAACCGATGCGGTGCGTCGGCATAGGTGCTTTTCTCGATCGTCACCCGGTCAATCATATCACCGCCGCCCATAAATGGCGGCATGTCAGCCAGAATCTCGGCTTTGCCCCACAACACGCCAACGCCATTCGGGCCGTATAATTTGTGCGCCGAAAACACATAGAAATCACATCCCAGCGCCGTCACATCAACGGGCATATGCACAACGCCCTGACAGCCATCAACAACAAATAGCGCATCAACCGATTTTGCCAGCGTCGCAATGTCGGCAAGCGGATAAACAGTGCCCAGCACATTCGATACATGCGGCACGGAAATGATCCGGGTTTTCTCGTTTGTCATCTCGGTCATGGCTTGCATCGAAAAACCGCCATCTTCATGCAGCGGAAACGCGCGCAATACGGCACCTGTCCGTTCGGCAACCATCTGCCACGGCACGATATTGGCGTGATGTTCGGCAATACTGATCAAAATTTCGTCGCCAGCCTGCAACCGCGGCAAGGCCCAGCTTTGGGCGATCATATTCAATGCCATTGTCGCACCTGCGGTCAGCACAATCTCGTCAGCTGACGGGGCGCCAATAAATCCAGCAACTTTCTGGCGCACCGCTTCATAGGCGTCTGTTGATGCTTCGGACAGGAAATGCAAACCACGATGCACATTTGAATAGGTATCCGTATAGGCAGACATCAGGGCATTCATCACCTGTTGCGGTTTTTGCGCCGACGCTGCCGAGTCCAGATATACCAATGGTTTGCCATGAATATCGCGTGACAGGATCGGGAAATCCGCACGGATCGCATCACTATCAAAGCTAGGCGTCTGAAGTGCAAGATTATCGGTCATAGCGATACCCCTTTCACATCTGCCATCCAGCCATCACTGATATGCCGCAACATGCCAGCCAACGCTGCATTTTCAACCGAGTCGATCGCATCATCCAGAAACGCCCCAATCAGCATGGCACGCGCGGTAGCCTTTGGAATACCGCGACTGGTCAAGTAGAACAGTTGCGTTTCATCAAGTTCACCAACGGTGGCACCATGCGCACAGATTACATCATCAGCATAGATTTCCAGCTCAGGCTTGGCATCGGCTTCGGCCTTGCGCGACAATAGCAAAGCCCGACTCATTTGCTGGCCATCGGTTTTCTGGGCATCAGGTGCAACATGCACCTTGCCTTGAAACACCCCGCGTGATGCGTCATCCAAAACCCCACGGATAATCTGGCTAGAATGGCAATGCCCGACCGCATGATCCATATAGGTGGTAATATCGTGATGTTGCTTATCGCGCCCAAGATAGATCGCCGATAGCCCACATTCGGCTGACTCACCTGTCAATGTCACATGCGTTTCCAGCCGTGCCAGCTGGCCCCCAGCTGAAATCGAAAATCCGGCAAAGACCGAACCTTCGCCAAGCGATATGCCGGTCGCCGCAAGATGCACATTATTCGCACCTTCGGCTTGCACCTTGGCATAATCAAGACGGGCTTTATCACCCAGACGAAGCGCAACAAGCGGCGCACTCAACCCAAGTTGGCTTTGATGCCATTCGGCAATCACCGCCGCGCCGCTAATGCCAACATCGACCATCACCACCGGATGCGCTGAAATAGTCTCGCCTGTACCTTCAAACGCCAACAGAACGGGTTGCTCGATATGCACACCCGCGTCAACCGAAAGCCGAAGCCCAGCACTCATCGCCGCCAACGACAGATTACCTACCGGATGATCGACCGGCGCAAGCCCAGCCACTTCGGCGGTAATGGCCTCAAAATCTGTATTCAGACTATGCGTCGCTGTCATCCCGTCAGGAAGCCCGTCAAGGCTCCGAACATCCAGCATACCGTTGTAAAAACGGATCACATGCGCTTTCATCTCGGTCGCAATCGCGGTGATCTCGGCGCCAGGCGCATGTGCAGTTTCGCTCATGCCAATAGCTGGTGCAAGCTCACGTGCTACCACCGCCCCAAGCCGGGTAAAGCGCCATGACTCGGCTTTTGCATCTGGCCAGCCATTAGCCTGCCAGCGCGCCAATGCCGCATTGCGCACATCATCAAGGCCGGAAAGCTGGTCAAGATTAGGCTGCATCGTCGATGCCAGCATAGCCCTGCTCCTCTACTTCAAGTGCCAGCGACTTATCGCCTGATTTACGGATTTTGCCACCTGCTAGAATATGCACATAATCCGGTACAATATAATCCAGCAACCGCTGATAATGGGTGATAACCAACATCGAACGCGCAGGATCACGCAACAGATTAACGCCTTCTGATACGATCTTCAGCGCATCAACATCAAGCCCGGAATCGGTTTCATCAAGCACTGCCATCGTTGGTTCAAGCAACGCCATTTGCAGAATTTCATAGCGTTTCTTTTCACCGCCCGAAAAGCCGACATTGACCGCCCGCTTCAGCATGTCATCATTGATACCTAGGATTTTGGCCTTGGCACGTACCATTTTAACAAATTCAAGCTGATCGACTTCATCCTCGCCAGCCTCGATCCGACGCGCATTAACTGCCGCACGCAAAAAGCTCATGCCGCCGACACCAGGCAATTCGACCGGATATTGAAACGCCAGAAACATGCCTGCACGGGCGCGCTCATCGGGTTCCATCTCCAGCATCGACACGCCATTCATCAGCACGTCACCACCTGTCACTTCATAACCATCACGGCCAGACAGCACATAAGACATCGTGCTTTTACCCGAGCCATTCGGCCCCATGATAGCGTGAATTTCGCCTGTATTAATGGTCAGATTGATGCCTTTGAGAATGGGGGTATCCCCAACCGATGCATGTAAATCCCTGATTTCAAGTAAAGCTGTCATTAACGTCGTCCTGTTTCTAATTAACCAACCGAGCCTTCAAGGCTGATTCCAATAAGTTTCTGTGCTTCAACGGCAAATTCCATCGGCAATTCCTTCATCACTTCCTTACAGAAGCCATTCACGATCAGCGACACAGCGTCTTCTTCATTGATCCCGCGTTGCAGGCAATAAAACAACTGGTCTTCGGAAATACGCGATGTTGTCGCTTCATGTTCGATCTTTGCACTTGGATTGCGCGACACGATATAAGGCACCGTATGCGCGCCGCATTTATCCCCAACCAACAGCGAGTCACATTGCGTAAAGTTCCGCGCATTCTCGGCGCCTGGCTGAATCCGGACAAGGCCACGATAGCAATTTTGCGACTTGCCAGCCGAAATACCCTTGGAAATGATGGTCGAACGGCTACCTTCGCCGATATGGATCATTTTTGTGCCGGTATCGGCTTGTTGCCTATTATTCGTCAAAGCCACCGAATAGAATTCGCCAACCGACTCCTTGCCTTGCAGAATACAGGATGGATATTTCCACGTGATCGCCGAACCCGTTTCGACCTGCGTCCATGAAATTTTTGACCGATCCCCACGACAGGCACCGCGTTTGGTGACGAAATTATAAATCCCGCCTTTACCATTTTCATCGCCTGGATACCAATTCTGCACCGTTGAATATTTGATCTCGGCATCGTCGAAAGCGACCAGCTCGACAACCGCCGCATGAAGCTGGTTTTCATCGCGTTGCGGTGCGGTACAGCCTTCCAGATAGCTGACATAGGATTCGTCTTCGGCGATAATCAGCGTGCGTTCAAACTGACCGGTATTCTGTTCATTAATCCGGAAATATGTCGATAGCTCCATCGGGCAGCGCACGCCTTTCGGGATATAGACAAACGAACCGTCGGTAAATACCGCGCTATTCAGCGCCGAAAAGTAATTATCGGCAACCGGTACGACTGACCCCATATATTTTTTGACTAGTTCGGGATAGTCGCGGATCGCTTCGGAAATCGGGCAGAAAATAACCCCCACCTTGGCCAGTTCACCGCGAAAAGTCGTTGCTACCGATACTGAATCAAACACCGCATCAACCGCTACACCAGCCAGCATTTTCTGCTCATTCAGCGGAATCCCCAGCTTTTCATAGGTCGCCAGCAATTCGGGATCGACTTCATCAAGCGATTTAAGCTTTTCGGCATCTTTTGGCGCCGAATAATAATACACATCCTGATAATCAATCGGATCAATATCCAGCTTCGCCCAGTCGGGTGATTCCATCGTCAGCCATTTTTCATAGGCTTTCAGCCGCCAGTCGAGCATCCATTCCGGCTCGTCTTTTTTGGCCGAAATAAAGCGGATAATATCTTCGTTAAGGCCTTTGGGTGCCTTTTCGCTTTCGATATCGGTGACAAATCCATATTTATATTTGCCCGTTGCCGCTTCCATCTGTTCGATGGTTTGGGTTGTTGCCGCCATAAGCTTTCCTCTTTACTCGCTAAATCTTGTTAATTTATTCTGCTAATTATTCTGCTAATTATTCTGCTAATTCAGGCGCCCTACGTCTGATGCGCCGCCTTTAAACTGGTCATGATCGGCATATTCGCCCTT
>Ga0233432_10001075_pt1 | contig 26492 bp, 20 predicted proteins | sample SI_122_August201_6_FD_179870 | JGI IMG/M metagenome (GOLD analysis project Ga0233432, IMG submission 179870) | Seawater microbial communities from Saanich Inlet, British Columbia, Canada - SI_122_August2016_10_MG | ecosystem: Environmental > Aquatic > Marine > Inlet | place: Canada: British... | reverse complement strand
CTCTCAGTAAGGGACGTGGCCAAATTCCTTGGATTGTCGCTATGGAGTGATTACCAAATGACCACTCAGATGCTGCAACGCATGAACCAGGCACCTTTCACTCAAATGGTGAATCACGCCCAGCGAATGGAGCGACTGAAGGTGCAGCTAGATCAACAATCCAGAGGTGTGCAAGCGGAATCTTTTGAACCTCAGGCAGCCGTTTATCTGGGTTTGATCCGCATGAAACGTGATGATTGGGTTTATCAGGATCAATTTGCAAAGTTTCTTGAATCCTTTGGGCACAAAAAGAAAGCGATTACAACATGGCGTGAGGTTTTGAAAATTATGCCTCATTACCTGATCGGAAGATATCAGCTGGCCATGCTTCTGGGGGAAGAGGCTTCCACCGCCCAAGAGGCTGAGATCCTTGCACGCGCTTTGATTCAGGAACGACCTGAAGCACCTGAATTCATTCGGGCATTGGGGCGATCACTCTACGCTCAATCCAGAGATGTCGAAGCGGTAGCTGCGTTTCAAAAAGCCCATGAGCTTCGTGAAGACGATCTTGAGTCGATCATGATGCTGGGTGCCGCTTTGGACAAAGCAGGGCAAGATCAAGAGGCCATAGCGATTTTTGAGAAAGCACTTGCCTTGAATTCAGAATTAAAGGCGGCTCATCAGTCCATTGCGGCTATTTATCGAAGATTGGGGAACGAACCCAAGGCACTTGAGCATGAGAAGCAGGTAAGCACAGCGGAACTCGAAGGAGATGAAGAGATTGTTGAATTGTTTTAGCATCTGCAGAAAAACCTCACTTCAGACACATTTCTTTGAGAGAGCGGCCTGTTTTCCCTCCGTGTTGCACGCTCCAGCAATCAAGGTGTGCAGTGCGTTGACACCTACTTGGAGGATTGTTACCTTGGTCGCTTTGGAAAATTCCAGATAATGAACTATAAAGACACACTGAATCTTCCGCAAACCGGCTTTCCGATGAAGGCCGATCTGGTAAAACGCGAACCTCAACGCCTGCAGGCCTGGGAGCAGGCAGGCTTGTATGATCGCATTATTGAATCGCGTCGTGATAGAGAGGTGTTTCTGCTCCACGACGGCCCCCCCTTTGCCAATGGAGATGTCCACATCGGCACGGCTGGCAACAAGATCCTCAAGGATTTTATCCTGAAATTCCAAACTTTGAAAGGAACCCATGCGCCTTACGTACCTGGTTGGGATTGCCATGGATTGCCAATTGAATTCAAAGTTGTTCAGGAACTGAGAAAAAAGGGGGCGGACATGAGTGATGTCGCTGGGATCCGTACCGCCTGTGATGCCTACGCCCGCAAATACATAGATCTTCAACGGGAACAGTTCAAACGACTCGGTGTCCTGGGTTGCTGGGACAAACCTTACCTTACCCTCAATAAAGAATATGAAGCCGCTGAGTTGAGGATGTTTGCCGACTTGATTGATCAGGGCTATGTCTATCGAGGCAAGAAGCCTGTCTACTGGAGTATTCCCTGCCACACCGCTCTGGCGGAGGCCGAGGTCGAGTATCAAGATCATGTCAGCCCGAGTGTGTTCGTTAAATTCAAGGTCATGGGAGAGCCCAACACCTTTGTGTTGATCTGGACGACGACACCATGGACGCTGCCTGCGAATCTGGCTGTTGCCTTTAATTCAAAACTCCAATACTCAGAGATCCAGGTTGAAGACGAGTCTTACATTCTTTCCAATGGTCTTCTGGATGCACTGGTTGAAAAGATGGGATGGGACAATTTTCAAATTACCAGAAGCCTTGATCCAGACCAGCTCGAGCAGATTGAATATGAACATCCGTTCTGTGATCGCAGTGGCAAGCTTCACGATGCTGATTTTGTGGATGACAGCACGGGGACCGGATTTGTTCATATCGCCCCCGGCCACGGGCTTGAAGATTATGGCTTGGGAATGCGAGTTGGTTTGCCAATCTACTCCCCGGTTGATGACCGTGGTTGTTTGACTCATACGTCAGACTTGCCTGCCGAGGCGCAGATGCCTCAAGAAATGATAGGCAAATCCATATTGGAAAAGAAGCATCGAAGCGAAGCAAACGAAGCGGTTATTGAAAGTCTCAAGGCATCAGGGCACCTGCTACTTAATCAAAAATACACTCACAGTTACCCCCATTGCTGGCGTAGTAAGACCCCTGTTATCTTCAGAGCAATGGATCAATGGTTCATCAATGTGGATCACAATGATTTTCGGGAGAAGGCACTTAACGAGATTGCTCATGTGAAATGGGTTCCGGAGTGGGGTCGAAATCGTATTGAAGGGGCTGTTAAATCACGCCCTGATTGGTGCATCTCAAGACAACGTACCTGGGGAGTTCCGATTCCAGCCTTTCATGATGCAGATGGAAATCCCTTGCTTGATGGCAGAATCGTGCGCAAAGCATCCGATCTGATTGAAAAGCATGGATCCAATATCTGGTTTTCTGAATCCACGGAATCTCTCTGGAGACAATGTCGGCCAGAAGATTGGGATGGGGCCGAGGCTACTGCAAAATCATCGGACACACTCGACGTCTGGATTGATTCCGGAAGTTCTTCACGCAGTGTGATCATGCAGCGTGAGGAGCTGCGCAGGAATGCTGGACTGCAGGGTGATCCCATCGCACCAGTCTGGCAGGCGGACCTCTACCTGGAAGGCAGTGATCAGCATCGCGGTTGGTTTCAGTCCTCACTGTTGTTGTCCCTTTCAGCGAATGGCTCTGCGCCCTATAAAACCGTCTTGACACACGGGTTCATGGTCGATGCTGACAAGGAAAAAATTTCCAAGAGCAAGCAGGGGCAGGGTGCCTATACCAAGCCCCAGACTTCGGAAGCTTATATCGGGACCTATGGAGCTGACATCGTACGACTGTGGGTTGCTTCTCAGGATTTCCGGAATGACATTGTCGTGAGTGAGGAACGGGTCAAAAAAGTTGCTGAAACGTACCGACTGCTGCGCAATTCGCTGAGGTTTCAATTATCCAACTTGTATGATTTTGAACCTGGAAAAAACGAGGTGCCTCATGATCAATTGACGCCGTTGGATCGCTGGATGCTGGACGCGTGGTCTCGACTGGAGCAGGAGGTTTATGATGCATTCGGCCGTTTTGAGTTTCATATCGTGTATCAGAAAGTGAGCCAGTTCACAGCGGTTGAGATTTCTTCTGTTTACCATGATCTTGTCAAGGATCGCCTCTATTCAAACGCTGCCGAATCGCACGCACGCCGATCCACCCAAACGGTCCTGCATCATATGGTGCGTCAACTTTGCCAAACACTTTCGCCCATGCTTGTGTTTACAAGTGATGAGGCGTGGGAGTTCATTCCAGGAGTCAAAGATGGAGATTCGGTGCACCTGCAGGAATGGAAACCTTCAAATTTCAGGTTAAGCGAGCAGGAACATGCAGATTGGGTGCGATGGATGGCATTGCGTGATCAAGTGTTGGCCAAGCTTGAGGATGCTCGACGGGAGAAGGTTATTGGTAAATCACTGGAAGCAAAAGTCACCATCCAACTTCCATTTGATGAAGTGAATAGGCTGAAAAATAACCATACTGTGATCAGGGAGATATTGAATGTTTCTCAACTTGAGTGGATTGAAGGCGAGTCATTGGAAATCCGCGTAACCAAAGCTGAGGGAAGCAAGTGCAAGCGATGCTGGCATTGGGAACTGGATGTTGGTAATCATGAAGAACACCCTGAAATATGCAAACGCTGCGTGGACGCAGTTGAATCTCAGAAGGTCACTGACTAGCTTCAGTATTCAAGCGTATGAATCAAATCGATCTTAAAGACAGGGTAGCTGTGGTCACGGGCGGGGCTCGTGGAATCGGTCAATCCATTATTAAACGGTTTCTTGCATCAGGTGCAAAATGTGCTTTATGGGATCGTGATGTCGAACTGGCCAAATCGTGGGTGTCGAAACTGGAGGATCCTTCCAGAGTTGAAATCATGGAGGTTGAGTTGACAAAACCAGAGTCCGTGGCATCAGCAGCGAAAGATACGAAAGATCATTTTGGTAAAATAGATATTGCCGTGAACAATGCAGGTATCGCAGGGGTTAGTAAAAAGCTATGGGAATGCGAATGGAATGAATGGCGTGAGGTTATCGAATTAGACCTGATGGCGGTCTTTCATGTATGTCATTCAATTGTCCCGGTGATGCTGGATTCTGGGTATGGTCGCATAGTGAATATCTCCTCCATCGCAGGCAAAGACGGTAATCCAAACGCCTCTCATTACAGCGCTGCGAAATCCGGGGTGATTGGACTCACGAAATCGCTTGGCAAAGAGCTTGCCGAAAGCGGTGTTCACGTAAACTGCGTGGCTCCTGCTGTTATTGAAACCGACATTTTGAAGCAAGTGAGTCAGGAACATATTGACTACATGGTCTCAAAAATTCCAATGAAACGCGTCGGTCAGCCGGATGAGGTAGCTGCATTAGTCGCATGGTTGGCTTCGGAGGACTGTTCCTTTTCCACCGGAGCGGTTTATGATATTTCAGGTGGTCGAGCGACTTATTAATCATTCAGGAGAGTGGTGAGTAAACACAAAGGCGGGTCCGGCAAAGGGCGTTCAAGAGACTATGGTTCAAAGAAGCGAAGCACCTTCGAAATAATCCGTCGTGTTTCCGTCTTTTTGATGCCCTACAAATGGATGGCTCTGGGCACCATTGGATGCGCGGTTGTTTCCCTTGGTTTCGCTTTTGTTTATCCTCAATTAACTTCATATATCATCGATGAAGTAATCACCAATCAGAGGATGGAAGAGCTTCCGTGGGTGGTTGGGGGGTTGATTGGCGCATTTTTCTTCAGAGAACTTTTCAACAGTTTTCGCATCATCATCAATAATCACTTCGAACAAAATGTGATTTTTGACATGCGCCAGCAAGTTTATAACCGTCTTCAGAATCTTCCAGTCAATTACTTTGACCAACGGGCATCGGGGGACCTGATGACACGTGTCATCGAAGATGTAAACAACGTAGAACGCGTCCTGATTGATGGTACTGAACAGGGGACAGTCGCTATTCTAAGTGTATTTGGAGTTCTGGTATTTCTGTTTACCATGAATCCAGTCTTGGCTTGGGTTGCATTGATTCCCATGCCTATTCTGATTGGTGGTGCCCTGGCTTATACGTTGACCGCCCACAAAAGATATAGACGTCAACGCGTTGCCTCCAGTGCCATGAACGCTTTGTTGATGGATAACCTCCAAGGCATTCGGCAGATCAAGGCTTTTTGCCGTCAACGGCATGAGGATCAGAGGTTTTCTGATCGATCAAACGAGTTGCGACAAGGTTCTTTGGGGATTATGAAGGCCTGGGCCATTTATTCTCCAACGATGGCGTTTGCGACATCCCTTGGCACAGGGCTTGTGCTTTGGGTCGGAGGCCGGATGGTGATTCAAGGGGGGATGTCTATCGGGGATCTTGTTGGGTTCGTGCTGTTTTTAGGTCTTTTCTACGAGCCTATCGGGCGTCTTCATGGCTTGAACCAAATGATGCAGGGAGCCCGTGCCGCAGGCGAACGTGTGTTTGATATTCTGGACGCCGAACCTGAGAGACCCGCTCGAGATCAACCTTTGGAAACTCCGGTCACTGGGGAAGTTGTTTATGAAGGGGTGACTTTTCAATATGACAATGATCGAACTGTTCTCAATGATATTTGTTTGCACGCAAAACCGGGGCAAATGATTGCTCTGGTTGGGCCGACCGGCGCAGGAAAGTCATCTGTTGTCAACTTGCTGCCTGCTTTTTATGAGCATAATAGCGGCAGGATTCTTATTGATGGACAGGATATTACCCATCTCGATCTGGAATCCCTGAGAACTCAGATCAGCGTCGTATCTCAAGAACCCTTTTTATTCAATGGCACGGTTCGTGAAAATATCCTCTATGGGAAATTGAAAGCGACAGATGAGGAATTAACGCAAGCTGCTAAAGCTGCCAATTGCTACGATTTCATTCAAGCGCTGCCCGATCGTTATGATTCACATGTGGGAGAACGCGGTGTAAAGCTCAGTGTGGGGGAAAAACAGAGGATCAGCATTGCTCGTGCGTTGCTTAAGGACGCTCCCATACTTATTCTTGATGAGGCGACTGCCAGCGTGGACACCGCTACGGAGCGATTAATTCAGGAAGCTCTGGAGCGACTCATGCAGGGAAGGACCAGTTTTGTGATTGCACATCGGTTGAGTACGATTCGCAATGCGGATCAAATCCTTGTCATGCGGGATGGCAGTATCATCGAAAAAGGCACGCACGAAGCATTGATACGGGTCGAGGGCATTTATGCCCAGTTGACGCGTATTCAGAATACGACCTTTATTGAAGAGGGTTTCGAAAAGATGCCAGAGGATTGCTAATGCAAAAAGAGTGCCCCGATGGAGCACTCTTCTCGATTGATTCATTTCCTTCAGTCAAATTCAATTACCCAGCCATGCGGGGAACTTCTTCGTACGCTCAAATCCATGCCTTTGGTATGACCGGTGCCATTTCAGTGTCCACATCTGCTTGATGGAACGAGTACTTCTCACGGAATGATCGAAGTAAAGGACGTTGCTGCCATTACCATGGCGTCCAATTGAAAAGTGCATGGTTTCCTGACCATAGCCAGACCATTGACCATTGAATGCTGGAGCCTGATCCTTCACGCCATTTCGATGATCCGGACCTCCTCCGCGCCACATTGCATCCAGGAAAAGTGGGATTTCCGAGACAGAATCGGTGACGTCAAAGGAACCCCAGTGATCTTTCTTGGATCTTCCTTGAATATCTACCTTGGCGTTGTAAATCCAGTTGTTTCCGCCGTAGCTGCTGACGAGGAATTTTGAACCAGCTTCACCGTCATTGGCGAAATTAGGAAAATTATATGCGGTTTTGGCTCCCCCCCAATCGACCAGCTGGCTTTCAGGTGTATCGAGGGGTTTTTTGATTTCGGTGGTAGCGCCGCCCGTTCCGCGGCGGCTTATCGCATCAGGGCACAGCAGTAGTGCAGGTTTTTCTCGATAGTGTTCGGCAAGGGCCACCACCCATTCACCGCGGGCCCAGCCAATGTCTCCATCACTGAACTTGCCTTCATTGTCATCCGCATAGAGCTGCCATACAATGCCCCATTGTTTTAAATTGGACACACAATGGATGGCTTTAGCTTTTGACTTTGCCTTGGATAAGGCAGGCAACAACATGCCTGCCAATATGGCTATAATCGCGATGACAACCAAGAGTTCAATTAATGTGAACCCTCCTCTCAATGAGGGATAACTTTTTTTCATGGTGCTAAATTCTACTTCAAAGGGGTTGTCTTAATCTTAAGGGCAGAAATTCGCTTGAGAAGTAAAAATTGAGAAATGTGCTGTCTCAGACGGAATAAACCGTCAATCAGAAAGCTTACGACTGCAAGAAATCATTCTATCTCTGGAGGGAATTCAATTTCCAAGCCAAGCCGAAAAGCGTTTGGTGCGCTCAAATCCGTGGCGCTGGTAACTTCGATGCCATTTCATGCTCCATATTTGTTTTGGAGATCTTGTAGACCTGACGGAATGATCAAAGTAGGCAACATTGATACCTTTCCCATGCCTGGCAATTGCGAAATGCATGGATTCTTTACCCGCACCAGACCATTGTCCGTTGAAACTTGGCGCTTCGTCTTTACCGGATTTCCGGTGGTCTGGTCCTCCACCTCGCCACATGGAATCAAGAAATAAGGGTATTTCTGAAACAGAATCGGTCACATCAAAGGAACCCCAATGGTCCTTTTTCGCTCTTCCTTGAATGTCATTTTTTGCATTGTAGATCCAGTTATTGCCGCCGTAGCTGCTGATCAGGAATTTGGCGCCTGCCTCTCCATCTTGAGCGAAATTGGGGAAATTATAGGATGTTCGCGCACCTCCATAATTAACCAGCTGGCTCTCAGGGGTGCTAATGGGCTTTTTGTTTTCTTGTGTTGCCGAACCTGAGCCTCGTCGGTTGATGGCATCAGGACACAGCAGAAGCGCGGGTTTTTCACGGTAATGTTCAGCCAAGGCAACCACCCATTCTCCTCGAGCCCAGCCTACGTCGCCATCACTGAATTTCCCCTCGTTGTCATCGGCATATAACTGCCAGACGATTCCCCATTGTTTCAGGTTAGACACACAATGGATCGCCTTTGCTTTCGATTTAGCCTTTGAGAGCGCTGGTAGCAGCATGCCTGCAAGAATGGCAATAATGGCAATCACTACAAGAAGTTCAATGAGTGTGAATCCGCCCATTTTGAATTTGTGAACGTTTTTATGCATGATCTTGGACAAAGCTTTGAACTGAGAGGTAAGTCAACAGCATAAGGAGCAAGTCCTTTTTTAAAAGGAAAAAGGTTTTTTTTGGGGGGGCGCCGTCAAAAGGCGAGAACTAAATAATCCAATGAATTCCTGTTGATGGGCAATGAATCTGGTGATAATCTGTCTCCAGCAATAGGCAATCCACCTGTCCAAATGAGACAACAAACTAAACAAACCTCCAGAAATACTGATCTGGTAAAAAACTTGTCACTCTACAAAGAGTTTCAGGCCGAGCGGGAGGAGATCCTCAAGCACAAGTGGATTGAGTCTGAAAAAGCCGGATACGACGTAGGTTTTGACCAAGCCCTAGTCGATTGGATCGTCAATCATCGTCCCTCGTGGCGGAAATCCCGCCAGATCGTCGAATCATAATTTTCCTTTCTACTTTTTCATTGAGCCAGATATTTCTTTTTTGCCTGACCCTGTAGTCAGGTTCCCATTTCTTTTTACTATGAATGCCCAAGTCGAAAAGACCTCAGACGTGCTGATGGATCCAAATCAGACCGGAATGATGATTCAAGCAATGGCTAACTCCGTTATTGAACAGCATCCTGAACCTAAAAAACTTGCAATCATTGGAATACAACAAAAGGGAGTGCTGATCGCAGAAGCGATCAAATCCAAATTAAAAGCACATTGGCCTCATATTGAACTGGCATCGGGGGTGCTTGACATAGGCATGTATCGTGACGACCTAGGGATAAACTCTGCCCCTACTTTACAGCCAACCTTCATACCTGAGTGCCTCGAAGAGTTGGATGTCATTCTTGTGGATGATGTTTTGCAAAGTGGTCGTACCATTCGGGCTGCCTTGGACGCACTTCGAGATTTCGGTCGCCCTAGCCGTATTCAGCTTGCTGTATTGTTCGACCGGGGTCAGCGTCAGTTGCCGATCCAACCAGATTACGTAGGTAAAGAGATCCAATTGAGGGATGAACAATTTATTGTTGTGAAATCTCTGGAAGAAGCAGGTGAGCTTGAGGTATATTTAACCCTCAAATGACCTGGAAACGAAAGCATCTCCTTGACATATACAACCTTTCGAAAGAGGAAATCCTTGCTGTTCTCGACACGGCAAAGGGTTTCAAGCAAGTAGGGCGTCGATCCATCAAGAAGATTCCTGCACTGCGCGGAAAAACCGTCGTTAACCTGTTTGTAGAGCCGTCCACTCGTACGCGAATAAGTTTTGAACTGGCGGCACAGCGATTGGCTGCTGACATCGTTAATTTCACAGCAGAAGCCTCATCCTTCAAAAAAGGGGAAACCCTGAAAGATACCGCCAAGATTCTGGAGGCCCTTTCGGCAGACATCGTCATCATTCGTCATCGCTCTGCAGGAGCACCCCATTTTTTATCACGCGTAGTAAATACTTCGCTGGTTAACGCGGGTGACGGTGCTCATGCGCACCCTACTCAGGCGCTTCTGGACTTGTTTACCATGCGCGAAAAAGTAGGTGATATTGCAGGAAAAAAAGTGACCATACTTGGCGATATTTTATTCAGTCGAGTAGCTCGCAGCAACATATGGGGATTATTAAAACTTGGAGCTGAAGTGACTTTGTGTGGTCCTCCGACCTTGGTCCCCAAATCCTTAGAATCCATGGGTTGCAAAGTTACCTATAATTTAAAAGAAGCCATCTCTAGAGCTGATTTTATCAACTTACTCAGGATTCAACATGAGCGTCAACGCCACAGCATGTTTCCAAGCCTGGGGGAATATTCCAAGCTTTTTGGATTGAACAAAGAGCGACTCGCGTGGACCCAACCTAATGCTGTGATCATGCACCCCGGTCCCGTGAATCGGGGTGTTGAACTGGACAGTGAAATTGCAGATTCGGATCGCAGCGTCATACTCGATCAGGTAACCAATGGTTTGGCGGTGAGAATGGCGGTTCTTTTTCTGGTAAGTGGAGGAGATCCATCCAAAGAGGCTGGTGACAAACCTTCCTCCTGAGTAAACAAATTCATCCAATCGTCATATGCACATCAAATCGATGACTTTTCTTGGTTATTTGGTAATCCTGAGCACCAGTTTGTTCAGCGGATGCCACACATCCAGAATAACAGAACCTTCACGCACTGCAGCGGAGCTGTTGATGCTAAGCCATTCGGCGGATCACGCCATCCGGGAAATGGATTTTTCGACACTCGATGGTAAAAAATTGTTTTTGGATATCAGTTATTTCGAGAGCATTGACAAGCCCTACGTGCTTGGTGCACTAAGAGAAAAACTTGGAGAAGACGGATTGATTTTATTATCCTCTGCAGACGAGGCCGAATATATACTTGAACTGCGTAGTCGCGGTTTGGGTTTGGACACAAGAACCTCCCTGTTTGGTTTGCCTTCCATGGATATTCCCATTCCCTTGGCTGGGCGTATTACTTCACCAGAACTTGCCTTTTACAAGGCTCAAAAAGCCGACAGCATTGCGAGTTTTGCTCTGGCAGTATACCGTAAAACTGATGGTCTGGACCTTGAGATTACATCGAGTGGGGCAGCAGAATCTACATTCAACCAATATCAAATACTTGGGTTCATCAAGTGGAGGTCGACTGATATTCCTGAGCTTAAACCAACCTCGTTTGGGATCAGAAAAAAGATTCGCAAACCAGAATATGATACGCGCTGAAAACCGGGCTAGATAAACAGCTGCGCATCATTAAATATCATTACAATATATGACTGAAAACATTAACTATCGAATCGAAAAAGACACCATGGGGGAGGTGCAAGTCCCCGCAGACGCATACTGGGGTGCACAGACTCAAAGATCTCTCCAGAACTTCAAGATTGGGGAACAAAAAATGCCACGCGAAATCATACTTGGTTTTGCTTATTTGAAAAAAGCGGCTGCGTTGACAAATCGTGATTGTGAGGTGTTGTCTGCCGAAAAAGCACAGCTTATTGCGAGAGCATGCGATGAGATACTGAGTGGAGACCTTGATGATCAGTTTCCGTTGGTTGTCTGGCAAACAGGCAGTGGCACGCAGAGTAACATGAACGTTAATGAAGTGGTTGCTCATCGTGGACATGTCCTTCAGGGCGGAGAGCTGGCAGATTCAAGCAAAGTGTTGCACCCGAATGATGACGTCAACAAGTCACAGTCCTCCAATGATACTTTCCCAACTGCGATGCACATCGCAGCATATTCAATGCTTGTAGAGGTGACTGTGCCAAAAATCCGCAAATTGCGAGACACCCTCGCAGACAAGGCAAGGGCGTTTATGGGGGTTGTCAAAATTGGTCGCACGCATTTTATGGATGCCACGCCTCTGACCCTGGGGCAGGAACTTTCAGGCTACGTGAGCCAGTTAGATCATGGCCTCAATGCCCTGGAACGTTCTCTGGATCACTTATCCGAACTAGCACTCGGTGGCACTGCAGTTGGAACCGGATTGAACACGCCCCCTGGATTTGATGTCAAGGTTGCCACAAAAATTGCGGAGTTAACCCAGTATCCATTCCGTACTGCCGAGAATAAATTCGAAGCTCTGGGAGCTCACGATGCTGTGGTCGAATCAAGCGGTGCGTTGAAGACGCTTGCTGTCAGCTTGATGAAGATTGGTAACGATATCCGCATGCTGACGTCGGGACCGCGGTGCGGTATTGGGGAAATCGTGATCCCTGCCAACGAACCCGGATCCTCGATCATGCCCGGTAAGGTAAATCCGACACAGTGCGAAGCTTTGACCATGGTATGTGCCCAAGTGATTGGTAATGATGCGGCGATTTCGGTGGGTGGCATGAATGGTCATTTTGAACTCAATGTTTTTAAGCCTGTCATGATTTTTAATTTCCTTATGGCAGCGCGAAACCTTGGAGAAGCTTGTGAATCGTTCAATGATCATTGTATCGTTGGCCTGCAACCCAATCATACGAACATCAAAAAGAATCTTGAAAATTCACTGATGCTTGTCACTGCGCTCAACCCGAAGATCGGATATGAAAACGCAGCGAAAATTGCCAAGAAAGCACATGCTGAAAACTCAACTCTCAGACAAGCTGCTCTTGATTTGCAACTACTGACGGATGCTGAATTCACCGAGTGGGTTGATCCCTCCAAGATGATTGGTAAAACTCCAGCCATTCCCTGAATTAATTATGACCTTTTTAAATCAAGCCCAGCGCATATCAAAAGCACCCTTTATTATCGGAGATTTGCTCCTTCTCGCAATAGGAGGTTGGATCATCTGGGATACAGGGGGATTGCCTGATGGTTATCTGCTGAAGACCGTTGTCGGCTGCGTGGTGGCGGGGATATTCTTTAGTGTGCTTCCTTTCCTGCTGGATTATCGAGCGGAGCTCAAGCGTGAGGAAATCAATGAGTTCCAAAACGTGGCTGAGCAGCTGAAGTCATTGACGCAACTTGAAGAGTATATTCGGCACGCAACTTCGCAATGGCAATCCATTCAGGACCATTGTCTCAAGACCGTTGAAGATGCCGGTCAGATTGGTCAAACAATGTCCGAAGAGTCACAGCGCTTTGCGGAGGTGATGCAGAGCATGAATGTATCCGAAAAGGAACATCTTCGAGTTGAGATTGAAAAGTTAAGACGCAGCGAGCGCGATTGGCTGCAGGCAATTGTTCGAGTTCTGGACCATGTCTTTTCCTTGCACAAGGCCGCGCTTCAATCGGGACAGCAGAAGCTGATCCATCAGATTTCAAACTTTCAACACGCAGTCACGGATGTGGTCCGTAGAATGGGATTGGTCCAGCAGAATGCCGAATCTGGAGTTCTCTACAACAGTGAACTACATCAGGTTTTAAATAAAGAGAACGAACAGTTTCATGAAGCTTCCGTTGCTGAAACTTTGGCTCCTGGCTTTACCTTTCAGGGACGCTTGGTGAGGTTGCCACTGGTAAGGCTGGTAGAAAAATCATCGTTACCATCCACGGGAGATAAAACAGAGTCAGCAAGTCGTCAGGTTGAAAGTGCTGGTGTTGTAAAAGGTCGAACGAGTTCTGCGGCAAACTTACCCAAGGAGGACTCAGGATCCTTACGGTCAGTAACTGACGCAGAACCGCAGCATGTTGATGACGAATCCACCCCGCTGCCTTCTATCGAGAATGAATCCAAAATAACGGGTTCTCCTGATAATCCCGGAAAGAGTGAAGATCCTGGATTGTTTGATAAGGATCAATGATCATCATCTGGTGATCGGAGTTCAAATTCGGTTACGGCATGCGCAAGGCCCTCTCCTGTATGCTGGATTGCCTCGGTCGTTACCTGAACCTTCAAAGATTCCAGGGTTTTGGAAGTTTCAGGTCCAATGCTGGCCACTTTCAATTCTGGGTATGTCTCCAGCAAATCAGGGAGATCAAATCGATCATGAAAATGCTGAACTGCTGAACTGCTCGTAAAAGTCAACCAGTCAGCACCTTCATTTTGAAGTTTTTCTCCAGTTTCTTGTGGATCGTTTGTTTCTGAGACAGTTCGGTAACACGCAACGTCATCCACCATGGCGCCTTCTTTTTCCAATAATTGGGGAAGCTCCGGGTTGGCAACCTCAGCTCGCGCCAGAAGGATACGGATATTTTCTACGCTTTCATGGGTGTGGATGGCATCTTTGATTTGATCCGCACGATAAGCCTCAGGTATGGCATCTACTGTCAGGTGAAGTGCCTGAATTCGTTTGGCTGTAGCTGGCCCCACCGCTGCAATACGCACATTTCCAATGGAGCGAATATCATTGTAAGCTTTGAAGAAGGCTTCAAAAAAAGCGTCAACTCCTCGAACGCTAGTGAAAATGACCCAATCGTATTCGCCGATGCCCAGGATGCATTCGACAAGTTCACGAGATCGAGTAGTTACATCAGAGCGCAATACGGGCACCGGAAGAATATCGGCCCCCAGATCATTGAGACGCTGTGTCAGGGAATCTTCTTTGGACGGCGCACGAGTGACGACAACTTTCTTTCCGAATAATGGTTTTCTTTCAAACCAGTTCAACGTATTCCGCAGTGTAACGACCTGGCCAATGACGACAATAGATGGTGAAGTGATTCCTTTATCAACGGCGATATCTGGTAAATTGCCAAGTGTTCCTGAAACTGATTTTTGCTTGCCGTAAGTACCCCAGCTGATCATTGCTGCGGGTGTGGATGCAGGGAGTTCATGCTTAATTAACTCATCTGCTACGTCCTTAAAGCGCTCGACACACATGAGCAATACCTTGGTGCCCGGCGTGCGGGCAATCGTATCCCACGGATAATCCGGCACTTTTTGATTTGGGTTGGATCTGCCTGTGAAAACGCTGTAACTGGACGAAACTTCTCGGTGAGTCAATGGAATCCCTGCATATGCCGGTACTGCGTTTACAGAAGAAATTCCCGGTATGACCTCAAAAATGATACCTGCCTCATGAAGGGTAGTTGCTTCTTCTCCTCCACGGCCGAAAATAAAAGGATCTCCTCCTTTCAAGCGAACCACCATTTTACCTTCTTTTGCCTTTTGAACCAGAAGCTGGTTGATAGCTTCCTGTGACATGGTGTGGGATCGTGGTTTTTTCCCTCCAAAAATTATTTCTGCTTCAGCCTTGGCATGCTCTAGCAGGGCAGGGTTGACCAGAGCATCATGTATGATGCAATCTGCTTTGGATAGGAGTTTGGCACCCTTCAGTGATATAAGCTCTTTATCACCGGGGCCTGCTCCTACAAGAAATACTTTGCCAATGTGCGTCGACATGCATGCAATCTATCCGGCACCCGACCAGAATTGCAACGCATGGTTGAAGAATTTAGTGAAGAGACAGTGCATCAGAAGCTGCTTGCAAGAATGCCTGGTCCACCTCCAACTGGCATGCCCCGTCTTTGAATCATCAGAACGTGGATGCTTAGGGTAACAAGATTGCCCCAGCTATGTGTTGCATAGGCTCCGGCATGTCCGAAAGTGCCTTACGATAAAACCTCAGTCACACCTTGTGGCTCCATCACTGCCTGAAATCCAGACTCAGAGCTCATGCCAACTGTAAAGCGTGTTTTAATGTCGCCGGTTCTAGTTGTAGTCAGCCGATGACGCGTTCCTTCTGACTGGAGACGTTTGCCGCGATACGACCTTTGGCTGAGGATATCAAAAGATCCCATGGTCATGAAAGCGAGTGGTTGCAGGAGGGGGCTTTACTGAGGTGGAATATACTCAGGTATGGTTGTGCGCGGGTTATAAAAGGGACGGTGGAAGCCCATGGTTTTTCATGGACAGGGAGGCGCAGTTTTGTTCCTTGTTTCTCTTTTTTCAGGTGGAGTAATCTCTATGCTGCAGCATGGATAGGCGATAGATCTTTCGGGATCTAATAAAAGTGTTCTAACCGCTGTATGTCTTTTAGTGATCTCCAATTGCCATCACGCAACTTAAGTCACCCAGCAATGAAATTTGTCTCATTGCTGGGCGAGGAACAATCGGCGATCATGAACGGTCGATGGATTGAAGTTTTCCCTGAGAGGCCGCTGTCCAGCAACATAGTTTGTAGAGAATACGCGCGCCTACGTTGGCGTCCCATTCTGTTTCTCCAGGAGAAACCTCGCACAAGTCGAATCCTGCGATCCTTCTGCCGCTTTTAACGAGTGCCTTGATGAGGCTCACTACTTCCCCAAAGTCAAGGCCGCCGGGAACTGGGGTGCCTGTATTTGGGCAAAGTTTTGGATCCAATCCATCAATGTCAAAACTGACATAAACGTATTGTGGAAGTGTATCAATTATCTCTTGAATGGACTGCCCCCATGCTACTCCTTCATGAGCAGCCTCCTTCAAGTCTGCATCAAAAAAGGTATGAATGCGGTTTGGGTTTTCATGAATCAATTCCAGTTCCTGCTGGCAAAGATCACGTATACCCACTTGGGTTAATGTTTTGAGGTTAGTCATCTTGAGTGCGTTCCACATGATGCTGGCATGCGAGTATTGAAAGCCTTCATAGGCAGGTCTCAAATCGGCATGTGCATCGATTTGGAGAATCCCGAAATCTCCGTAATGCTCCGCGATCGCCTCCATTAATCCAAGAGGGCAGCTATGATCTCCTCCCAGTAACGCTGGAATCTTTTGATTCTTCAATAACTGCAAAGCCTGAATTTTAATAGATTCCTTCAAACAAAGTCCGGCCTGATTCACTTCTTGAACAACAGGGAGATCCTGATTTGGAGGCATGCCTTCTTCCAGTGAATCAATGTAAGAAACTGTTTTTGTTCTCAGCTGTTTGCTCTTTATCTGAATGTCTGGATCAAACGATTTCAGACAATAACCAGGCTGCCATGCTTGATGGAAATTTGGATCAGCCAGATCAAGCTGGGTGGATGCTTCCAGAATAGCTGCGGGGCCATTTGAAGTGCCGGATCCGTAGGAAACAGTCACCTCCCATGGCACAGAAAGGATGATCACGGCAGCTTGGTTTTCATCTGCGTGAAGACCAAAAAGGGTGCCTTTAATTCCCACTCCATTGGGATCAAAATCATTGGAAATCATTTAGAAAGTTTGAATGGAATTGTTTTCAGAGTTGCTGCAGAGCCGTTTGAATTCGATGGCAGGCTTGGTAACTGGAATCGCTGGTCGTCGCTCAACGCAAGACACAGAGAATGCCAGGCTTGCCAGATACATGCGTGATGGATGTCATCTTCGACTGAAGAAATCCCTGACGCTTGAATATGGGTATGATTGCCCTTCATGAACCTTATCGTGTCTGGGGATGGAGGCTGAATCAAGCCTTGTTAATGTAAACCTTTCTGGACGATTGATTTATCTTGATGTCGTTTCAATAACCGACCGCGCATCCATCTTTTCGTGGGTCCGATCCCCCAAAATATCTTAATGGATCATTCATACGCCAGATTGCTTGATAACCTCCGTAGGCTCCGGTTGATTGGCGGACTCGGTGTCCTTTGTCGATCAGCGCCTGCCTGACTTCAGGGTTAATATGTTCTTCTAATCCTACTAACCCTGGGCCGGTGGAACGGGTTCCTTTGGGAGTTGAACTTTCAAAATGAGCGACACGAGGTTGTTCGCCTGCTTGTTGGGGAGACATTCCAAAGTCGATCATATTCATCAATACTTGAGCATGTCCCTGAGGTTGGAAATCTCCACCCATGACGCCAAATGAAAGCAAGGGTATGTTATTTTTTGTGACGAATGCAGGAATGATTGTATGGAAAGGGCGTTTTCCTGGTTCCAATCTATTGAGATCCTCAGGATTCAGGGAGAAAAGTTCACCTCGGTTCTGCAAAGCGAAACCAAGTCCATCAGGTACCCATTTCGAACCCCACCCATGATATATGCTTTGGATTAAGGAAATCATATTACCGTGCTGATCGGCTGCTGTGAGATAGATGGTATCACTGGAATTCTTCAGGCGGCCAGGTGCCACTTTTTGAGCTGCACGATCAGGATCAATCAACTTTACTCTTTCAGCAGCATAGGACTTTGAAATCAATTCCTTCAATGGTACGTCAGCAAAATCCATGTCCGCGTAGTAAACTGCACGATCTTCAAAAGCCAATTTCTTTGCTTCCAAAAATAAATGCAATTGTTGAGCGCAATTGGGTTCCATGGACTCAATATCGAAGTGCTCCAACAAGTTCAAGATTTGTAGCGCAGCGATCCCCTGGCCATTTGGAGGAAGTTGCCATACGTCATATCCTCGGTAAGTTGATGAAACTGGCTCAATCCAATCGCAGGTGTGGTTTTCAAAATCCGACATGGAAAACCTTCCTCCTACTTTTTTAGAATAGCGGATTATTTTCTCAGCGATCTCACCTTTGTAAAAGGCACCCGATCCCTGATTGGCCAGTATTTTAAAAAACGTCGCAAGATCTTTATTTCTGATCCAATCACCAAACTTGGGGCGTGCTCCTTTTGGGCAAATGTTCGATAAAGATTGCTATACTGACTGGACTCGCGGCCAATCCACCCATCAGCGATTACAGGGCTCAGAGGAAAACCCTCCTCAGCATAATGAATGGCTGAAGTCATTAGGTCTGAGAATTTGAGCTGGCCAAATCGAGATACCAGAGCTTCCCAGCCACTCACACATCCAGGAACGCTCCATGAAAGAGGGCTGTAAGGATCGATTTGATTCAGACCTAAATCCTTGGCTGCTTTTAAATTCCAATTGCCAGGTGAACGACCACTTGCGTTCAGGCCGTATAACTTTTTATCTTTTTGATGCCAGTAAATTGCAAAGAGATCTCCGCCGGGCCCATTGCTCATGGGTTCAACAACGCTGAGGACAGCGTTGGCTGCGATTGCTGCATCAACGGCATTGCCACCACTCTTCAGGATGTCCAATCCTGATTGAGCTGCCAGTGGTTGACTGGTCGCAACCATTCCTTGTGAACAGATCAATGTGGAACGGTTTTGATTACGGTTCCTGACATTTAATTTTGTGAAAGGCACTTCAGTCGTGGCGTTCAGGTTCGTGGCTCCATGGGCCACTGCGCTGGCAGAAAGCGTGGAACCCAATTGAAGGAATTTCCGGCGATCAAGCATGGAAACATTAAACTCGGATATTTGGTCGAAAGGCAAGTTTGTAAAATCGAATATACCTGTCTCCTCATGCCAATAAAAAAGCGGATCTCGCTTGGAGATCCGCTTGTTTGATTAAATGCGACGACTTTTGTTGGGCTCAAGCTTCAGCTCTTTTTCTGACTGACTTTTTTCGTGTTTTTATTAGCGCCCTTAAGGGAGAAAAGGTGTCCGTCTTTGACGAACTGTTTGTTCGTGTAGAGGGCAGCAGACAGTGAATTTAATGGGTTGCTTGTCGAGAATCTATAACCCATTTCCTGAACAGCTTCCAAAATCGTTCTGCGATTTTTTGGTCCATCAGCAAGAGCTTTGCCGATGGCTTCCTTAAGTTTGAGCTCGTTTTTCGGGCGTTTGGTCCGTTGTCCAAATTGTGAGGTTGTTGAGTTTCCTGCGTTACCAAGCAAATGGTCAATTTCCCTAATTTTTTCGAGAATTCTGGCTCTTGTTTGTAAGAGACTATCTCTTTTCTCCAAAAACTTTTTTAGTTTTTCTCTCATGGTAAGTATGATTTCTTGTCGGTTTACATCCCTGTTAGGATAACTCATCTTTATAAGTATGCTTCTTAATTGCAATAGTAAAGTGCTTGTAAATACCATTCGAATTCATTCTTTAGAAAAAATGAAAAATATAGTTAATTAATATCAAAATACACAAAAAATCAACATTTCGAAGGTGTGTCAAAAGGTCTTAATGGCATATGCGTAATAACTTAGAAATAAAGTTAAAGGGCGTGGGAATTCAGATGTGATAAACAAGTGGTATTCGTATAACTGTTCATTTTATTGCTTCCAACTCAAGAATGGACTGCTTCTCACTTGAATTTTGATTGGGACGTTCAAGTGCAAACAATATTTTTCGAACAACTTGTTCAAGCTCAGAGTGGTGAAAGGCTGCATCGGAGCCAATGTATTTGCCCTGTAATGCTTGAAAACATACTTGCTTTGCTTTCTCCAACTGTCCTTTTCTCCACCAATGTTCGCTCATCAACGCCAGAGTTCTGTAGGGTGCCGTTGGTTCGGCACTGAAATTCAAGGGTCCAAAGCTTTCCGTCTCAGGGTTAAATGCATCCTCGCTTAATTTGAGAAATTGTTCCTTCTTCCCTTGATCCCAGGCCAGTTCACCAAGGTTCATGCGATACACGCGTTGGTTTTGAGGGTCTTTTTGAATCATATGATCCAGCATGGCTTCGAGAAATGATGTATCTGGGCGATAGATGAAAGTTCGTTGATCCCGATAAGCTTGCAACGAGTGATATGCCGCCTGCTTGACCAACTCCAGAGGTGGTTCCGTGTCTGCTGAAAATGAAGCTATCAACGTGGTCAATCGCTCAGACTCGTAAGTCCATGGGCTTTCATTCTTCGCAGTCGATGCAGATAGTATTTGAAGGGGTGTTTCGTCGGGGGAAAGGTTCAACCAGCGTTTGACAACCGAGCGGAATACCTTCGGGTCATAAAACTGATGATCAATCTGCAAGATACTAAACGCTCGTAATTGTTCAATCGTCCATGATTGCGTCTGGGCAAAACCTCCTATCATCAGCGAAGATTGGGTGTTGAAATGTCTGTTGTTTTTTTCGAACAAAGTCAAAGGCGTAGGTGCAGTGTAGGCATTGTTACCGAGCATTCGTAGCGCTGGATAAGTATCGGAATGCATAAGAGACTCATCCGGAACTAAATGGAAGCCTTCGTCAAATCCTGATATTTGACTTGTCAGCAGCATGGGCCAGACGTCGAGATCCTGTGATTTTAAAATCGATTGCACCTCCTCTGTTTCAATTCGTTCTTTCAACAAATCCAGAGACCATTCGCGAGGTGTGCTTGTGCCTATCAGCATCCATTCACCATACCCCAGTTTCCAGATAGAAGTTTGATTGAAAACAGATCCAAAAGTTGCGATGACGCTCTCCAGTGTAGGGTCATCCATATGATTTGCCTGAATGTTCTGAATCATGAGGCCTTCACCACTTAATCGTTTCTCGCAATCCCGGTAAAATTCCAAGGAAAACCATCCGGTATCTGATGCTTTCCATGGGCGAGCATATTGATTGATGATAATGTCTAATTCCTCTTCGCTTTGACGGAGAAATTTTGATGGTGTTGTATGGTGGAATTGAAATGAATCTCGTTGCAGCAGTTTCCCGTTGGAGTCGGAAAACTGCCCGATAACATCCAATAAATCAAAATTTACCTCTACTCCATGAATTTGTTTCACTGAAGGAAGTGAAGCCAGTATACCCGCCGCAGATCCCGATCTGAGACCAAAAATGGCCACACGCTCGGGATTTTCGTGCAGTATATAGGGTACCATGGTATTGATGACAGGCTTCAACTGGTGCGCAAATCCGCGTTCGATGACTTCGCCGTTTATACGAAGTTCCAATTGTGAGTTGCGCGGATAGTCGTAAGAATGCACTGCCAGACTTCCATATGCAGATTCCTTGTAAATGATTTGATCCGAGCGATAGGCCCATTGAATGACTTCATCTCGCGTGCTGAAAAACCCGGTGGTCAAATCATCCGATTGGCTGAAAATTCGCTTCCAATGTTTATCAAATTGGGATCCTGTAAACGAAATGATCAACAGTCCACAAATCGGTGCAGCGAATTTGCTCAACCCTCTCCATTTATCATGACCTTGAAGTGCAAGAAAAACAGCCAGAGAGATCATGCTAGCAATGCCCACTCCTGCTTGTCGTGCGAGTCCAAGTAATGGCATGGCCAAGTGCTGAAAGATTGGCCAGAACAAAGCTGTTGAAAGAATCAGTTGGAAACCTTTAGGAAACTTGGTTTTTGAAGTTTGGACTTGAGAAGCGTGATAGCCTAGACAACCGATGGCATAGAATGGTATCAGCATCAACCCTCCCACGATAGCGGTGTAAGTCAGGACATGTATTGGAAATGAGATCGTTGTTTCTCCTAACTGGTTTCTCAGGTTACGGAGCCAAAATGGCAGGTCGTCAAACCCGTAAAGAAAACTAAAGAAAAGTATTCCCGAAAAGGCCAATCCCCAAGTCAAATTGCGTGTGCTTGATTTAGCTTTTCCGATCGGTGTCAAAAAACCGAGCCCGATTCCAATCAAAGCCAAACAAGGCCAATAATAGTTCCAGAAAAAAGTGTCACCGAACACCCAATCGGAGATTCGCATCCAGACCGTCAAAGTGGATGCGGCTGTCAACCCGAGATAAATCCCCATCCGCCGGGTTTGAACCATCTGCGGTTTTTCCGGAGTTTGAGCCATCGTCTTTTCAAATGTCGATGGTTGAAATTGGATTTGACCACCTGCTTTTGCAATCAGACCCCCGGCACCAATCAGGAGCCATACCAGTGCGGTCATTGGATTTGAAAATTCAAGACCGAATTTCTGGATCAAAAAAAGTTCTGTCAGAAATAAACCTAAGCTGCCCGTGAGGAGAGCCCAACCGATGGCCTTGTCGGTATTGGGTTGATTGACGCCAGTAGATACATGGAATGTCGCTCCAATGGACAATCCGGCAAACAATCCTGGTATCAGCCCCAAACAAATGGAAGTGAGCAGGGTGGCCCCTGGAAGGAAACCGTCAGGTGTTCCGGGTGACATCCAGAATGATATTAACTTCTGGCTGACTGCAGGCATGAGCCACGAGGCGATACCCGTGATTAACCCAGCCCATCCAACTAAACCCCAGCGTTGTATGCGCGAGGTCGCGATAAATTGAATCGCACCAAAGTATCCCATGCCTAGTCCTGTGGCCATGAGAAGTAAAATCCAGGATTGCAGGTAAGGTGTTGCTCCCGAACTTATGCTGGCAAAATGAAGCGCGTGACTGAACAGCATGCCCAGACCTAGCCCATTTGCCATGATTGCATAGGCAGGTAATGGGTGATGAGTGCGCACAACCTCCTTGTTTGGTTGCGCATTGTTTGATGTCCAGCTCATTTGATTATGGATAGTTCTTTTAAAAATTCCGTGAACTTATTGGATCATACCCTCCACGAAAATGACTACCTAGCCAGTAAATCGTCAATGAACTCATCCGTAAAGGAAATCAACAGGATCAGGATCCTTAAGGGGGTGACTTGTTCTTCTCAACTCAGAGTGGGAACAACTTTTTGTGAACTTGAATTCAAATGGCACAAAATGGTTGCTGTTTCCACACGAAACGCGCCTTGTGAATCCGCAGTAAAGCTCTTTCAGCGAGTTTTTAGCAACCCCAACATAGGTTTCTAGCCCTGAATCTGATTAAGAATAGGAGCTTACAGCGCAAAAGTGTAGAATGGGACAGACGCAAGCAGGAGCGCAGATTATCAATGAAGACCAAGTTTTCAAACCAAGTTTTTTTTCTGGCGAATTCTAAGTTTGACGGTGAATGAGATTGAATACCGCAGACACCTTTTCGAATCTTAACTATGATAAAGTGTTCTCAAGAGGAACATGTTTTCGGTTTCCTAGTCTTTTGCTGATAGATCGACACAGATAATCTCCCGATCATTTCTAGCATAAACGCGTTGGTTGGCAAAAGCTGGATGCGACCAGACCAACTGACGTCCTCCGACACTGTGAGTGGGCTCAATGAGTTTGGCACGCGAGATTTCCTTGTAACCTTGCGGAGAAAGGTTCGCCATGATGAGTTCTCCATGATCGTTTGCAAGAAAGAAGGTTCCACTTGGTTGATGCTTGATCGTGAAAACGTTCGGCCAGCCGCCAGCGCGTTCTCCAGTCGATCGGTTTGTCGGTTGTTTGTTTTCCCATTGGCGTTTGCCTGTCAGTATGTCGACGCATGTGTAGTAACCTCGATGACCTGTCCCATATGCGTATCCTTTCTCGAGCCAAGCAGTGTCCATGACACCTCCGATGCCTGTTTTTGGAGTGGATTTCCAAACCAATTTTGCGCTCAGGCCATCTTCTGCAATTTCAATCATCGCGGAAAGCCGGTTGAACGACATGACAAAAAGTTTTCTATCCTCGATGCGCGGCATGCCAATGGACATTTCGTAGGTCGGGGGGAGAGCTACCTGCCAAAGGTAGTCGCCGGTCTCTGGGTTCAAGCCGCAGACAGTCTCTGCATCCCATACAATCAATTGTCTCATCCCTGCAATCTGATGAATGCCGGGAGCGCAATATCCCGGCCCTTTTGCGGAACCGGTTTTCCAGATTACCTGTCCTGTCATTTTATTGAAAGCGACCACTGTGGAACCTTTTCCGCCAACCATGCAGATCAACTTCTCGTTCTCGATAAGGGGGTGAGCGGCGAAACCCCAATCAGGAGTCTTTGTGCCGAATATATCTTCGAATTTCAAAGTCCACACAATGTCACCTTTCTTCGTGTTCAGACACAACAAGTCGCCTTCCGCACCCAGAGTGTAGACGCGGTCATTATCCACAGTTGGTGTGCATCGGGGACCGATGGCATAGGGATACACACTGGTATATGTGCATTCATATTCCTGCTGCCAAAGAAGCTTACCCGTTTTTTCATCCAAACACAGAATACGTTCGGTTCCGGGGATGTGTGCCTTGATAAAATTGATATTGCCTTTTTCGTTGGGCTTTGGCTTGAAGGGGGCTGCCTCTCTGTCCATGACAAACACTCTGCCATTTGAGATCGCCGGGCCGGAGTAACCTCCACCAATCTCACTCCGCCAAACCGGCTCGAGTTCAGAGGAGGTAAATGCCTCTAAGATGCCTTCTTCTTCCCATACCGCGTTTCGATCTGGTCCAAGCCATTGAGGCCAATCGGCACCCTGTACCATTAGAATTTGTTGCAATACTGCAATCAGCAGGATGCATGACATGATGTGGGGAGGTTTCAAACGCGCGGGAGACTGAACGCATGCTGTTTTCAATGGGATACCTTTTTTCGGATTGGAGGAGTCAGTTTTCATGTAGGCGATCAACCGAGATTCAAGCCTCTTAAGGTGCCAGTCGAAGACGCAAATTGATCCGTTTTAATTCCCATGCTCTGCAACATGGTGACAAATAAGTTGGGTAATGGGTAATTGCGTTTCCTGTCGAAGGCCAGGTGTTGTCCGTGTTCCAAGTTCCCTCCGGCAACGAGTATCGGCATGTTGTCTGTCGTATGTTTGTTGGCATCGCCAAAGTTGCTTCCAAACAAGATGAGTGAATGATCCAAGAGGGTGCCTTCCTGATCCTGTATTCCTTTTAAATCATCCAGCATGCCATTCAATAGTTTCATATGCGCCCGGTCAATAGCATCCAGCTGCTGAAGTTTACTTTCGCCTTTACCATGATGGGACAGGTTGTGGTAGCCATCTGAAATGGTGGCTCCATCCACATGTATGGTCGGGGAATTGTTGCTATCCAGTAAGAGCGAAATACTACGAGTCGAATCTGTCTGGAAAGCCAGCAATGCCATCTTATACATCAACCTTGTTTTTTCCATGTATTTACTTCTGGCGGAAGGCTCGTCAGGCAACGGAAAAGGAGCTTTGGGCTTGGGACGTTTTATCCATTCACGCGACTTGAGCATGCGGCGCTCCACTTCTCGAATGGCAGTCAGGTATTGATCCAGTCTTCCACGATCAGAGGCATCCAAGCGACGGGCGAGTGATTTTGAATCAGCAGCGACTGTGTCCATGATGCTTTGCCCCAGCTGAAGCCTGCGCATTTGATGATTCACCTCTTTTTTAGATCCTTGAAGGAACAATTGCTTGTAAACCTCCGTGATTTTGTTTTTGCAGGGAATCAATACACCTGCATCGGTCCAGGAAAGACTGCGTCTGCCCTCCTTGGCGTTCACTCCAAGGGTCAAGGACGGGAACCGGGTCTGGTGACCGATTTTACCTGCAATGTATTGATCGAGTGAGATAGAATTCCTGAAACCTCCACTGGCGGGGTGGGGGGCAGCTGTCAAAAATGAAACATCTGAGGAATGGCTTCCGTCAACTCCCGGATGTGAAACACCACTGAACACGGTCAAATCGTTCCGATGCGCTTTCAACTCCTCCAGGTATGGCGAGAGCTTGAAGTTCCTGCCTGTTTCCTCCGGGAAAAACCTTCCAGGCAAAACGCCCAGATTATTGCAAATTCCCAGCAATCTTCTGGGAGCTTTCGAGCTGGAATCCGCCCGCATCTTTGGATGGAATACAGGTTCCATTGCCTCAAGAAATGGAAGCATCAAAGCAACACCGCTTCCGCGCAGGAATCCCCGACGGTTGAGGGGGGATTTTTTTGCAATGTAAGGTGCCTTCATAAACTTGAGAACATAATACAAAGAATCGCAGCTATCAACGATTGATGTGTTGAGGTTTCAGTGATGGAATGATGACGCGTATCCCATGCACAAACCACTGTTTGCCATCTTTTCCCTTGTGATACGTTATCTTCGCTCTCGGGTTCATGGATCAGAAGAACGTTCCGGGCACATCCTGCTGATCATGGCCGCTGACATAGGAATAGAGGGATTCGGGTGTTATGGTGGTGAGGATTGCAATACACCCAATATAGATCAATTAACATCTAAAGGACTTCGTTTCACAAACGCATATGCTCATCCCTTGTACACGCCCACGCGATTGGAAATCATGACGGGTCGGGGAAATCATCGGAACTGAAAATATGTTGGTGTCCTTCCGCCAGAAGAAAAAACCTTTGGGCATATGATGTTGGGATTTGGTTACACGAGATGTATTGCTGGCAAGTGGCAACTTCAATCATACTCCCC
>Ga0233432_10001073_pt1 | contig 26510 bp, 30 predicted proteins | sample SI_122_August201_6_FD_179870 | JGI IMG/M metagenome (GOLD analysis project Ga0233432, IMG submission 179870) | Seawater microbial communities from Saanich Inlet, British Columbia, Canada - SI_122_August2016_10_MG | ecosystem: Environmental > Aquatic > Marine > Inlet | place: Canada: British... | reverse complement strand
TTTAATTTCTTTTCTTGTTCTTCTTTTAATTTCTTTTCTTGTTCTTCTTTTAATTTCTTTTCTTGTTCTTCTTTTAATTTCTTTTCTTGTTCTTCTTTTAATTTATTTTCTACTTCTTCTTTTTCTTTTAATAATTGATTTGCTGATTCAATTATTTCTTGATTAAAAATATCTGAATAGTCTTCTATATCATCTTCCAAAATTGAATAGTCATTAATAATACTATATTTTGGTTCATTTTCTTGAAATAATTTAATTTGAGAAATGTAGCAGTCGCAATAATAATATGATTTTAAAAATTTTAATCCTCTAATATGAATGATTAATATCATTTCAGATTTTTCTTTAATATCATTAATATCTACAAACACCCGTCTTTGATTATATACTGGACATTTTATTTCGTTTTTAACAAGTGGAAGTCTAATCTTTATTTTAGGACAAGTATTTTTCTTAAATGGTTTAGTACTTCTTTTATACATTTCATCAATCGCTTCTAATGGTAATTCTTTATTAAACCAATCGTTAGAGCTTTTTACAGTTTCCTTGATATTTTTATCATCTAAAGATAAGAAAACATCATATAAATCTAATTTATTTGAAGGAACTTCTACCTCTAAATATGGTGCTTTTTTATCACACAATTCTTTAACATTAGTTAGTGACTTAATTTTAGGCGTTTGAATATAAAGTGGTTTTAAACCTTCTCCATAACTTATTGATCCAAAAAAAGATTGACCAACTCTTTCTGGTTTACTATAATTTATCTTATTAGTATTTAATTCATCATATTTTATAATCGTTGACATTTATTTTATTTTAGAAAGATTCTATTTTAAAATAACGCAATTAAAGTATCAGAATATTTTTTACCTTCCATTTACAAACATACTTACCATTAAAAAACCATATATTATCTATGTATATATCACACTTTAATTTACTAAATTTAAATATATTTGTAACAGCAACAGAAGAATCTTTATGTTTAATATTTACATCATAGCTATTGCTTTTATGTAAGAATGGTACTTTAACTAATAAATTAGGATCATATTTATCTTCTTTATGGTGCTTTATTTGTGTTAAATATAAATCAGCAGTATCTTCTGTTAAACCTATATACTGCATTTGTCTTAATTCTAATTCTTGAATAAAATCATAAAAACTCCTCATTTCTGCATCTTCTTTAATATTTGTAAATTGAATGGCAAGATTTAAACTTTGTGAATTAAAACCAAATGGAGCAACCATTGTTGGTGTTGTAATTAATATCGGATATCTTCCACAAGAAATCCCGATATATCCTAAATTTAATATTTCACATGGTTTATTATCTGTATCTTGTTGAATATATTCTTTTTTCTTTTTTGTACAATCTTTACATAAGAATATTTTATAATTTAAATTTTTACCTTGAAATAAATTGTGATGATTATTAGCAAGAAATTTATTCTCCATTTATATTATTATTTATTATTATTTATTAATAATCTTTAACTAATGATTTACGCCTTGTTAAATTATTCCACGGAGATACGGTTGATGATTCGGATGGTCCTTTAGATAATTGTCCTGTTATTAAAGGACATTTTTCTGATAGAGGTTTATGGAAACCTTGATCTACGTTTGGAATACTTTTTGAAGAATATCCTTGAGTTTGAAAACAATTTTGAGATGATTTTTTAAATACATTTTTTTCTCCAGTTTTATAAAATTCTGAATCATTTACAGGATAAGGGGCATAATTCATTTTTTAATATAATATATAATATATATTATATATTATATATTATATATTATATTTATGAAAAAAATAGGTGTTATTATTGGTACGGAGGATGAACCAGTATCAATGAAATATTATCGTAATAATAAGAGTATTCTTAAATGTTTAGAAGAATATGATGTATATGAAGATTTTATACCATATGATTATGCGATATTTGCTGAAATTAAAAATGAAGCTAAAAAGAAAAAAATTGAAGTAATACCTTTATTTGGTAATGACCTTACATTAAAAGAATGTAATACATGTGATTATATATTTACTATTTTTGAGGGTGTTTATTCTTTTATGAATGGAAAATATCCTCAATATAATAAATTTATGGACATACTTAAAAAAACATCGGCAACCGTATTTCCTTCACAAAAAACACAACAATTCATTATTGATAAACATAAATATCTTTCTTATTTAATGAAAGGGGGATATAACGTAACACCAACTAAATTTATAAATTTATCAAAAGTAAATGTTGGACCATTAATGACTTTTATTGAAAAAAATGATTTCAATGAAATTGTCCTTAAACCAGAACTAGGTGCTTTTAAAACAGGTTTTAAAGTTATAAAAAAACCAGATGAACAAAAATTAACCAAAGCATTAAATACTTTAAAAAAGAATGGTTACAAAAGATTATTACTTCAAGAATTTTTACCAGAATTTAATAAATTTGGTGAAATAAAAACATATTGGATTAATGGTAAAAATATTTATTCTTATAAACAACAGTGGGAAGATGGAGAAGGTGTTTTTAATGATGAAAAGCATATAGAAAAAGATTTATTAAAATCTTGCTTAGAAACTGGAGAACAGTTGTGTAAAGATTTTTTTAAAGATCATGAAAACTTAATACAATGTAGAATTGATTTTGCCTGTTGTATGAATAATGATAAAATGTGTAGAGAATTTTTTATAAATGAAATTGAAATCTCACCAACAATAGGAGAGCAAGAAAGCAACGGAAAAGCATATAAATTATTAGCAAAAGAAGTAGTTAAAAGATGTATTTAAAATTAAATTTTTAAATTTTTTGTTATAGTTTCTCTTATATCTTTAGATATCAATAATATAATTATTATAGTTATTGTTATACTAATTCCTTCTTTAGAAGACCAATTAATACCATTAAATCTATAATTGTGTATTGGATAAAATGGTTCTGGACCCTTCCATCTTTTATTATCATGTAAAAATATATCCATTATTATTCCTATTATAGCAGCATAAACAGCTTGTTCTTTTGTTATTATTAATATTATTGTCCATAATATTAGTGAATGTGATAATTTATATATTTCATAATCTTTTTCTGTAAAATTTTCATGTTTAATATGACCCATTACTTTTAATGGATTAAATGTATTATAATCATTAAACATTCTTAAACTAAAGTAAATATTACCTGTTATATCGGGAAGGACTCCTAATATTAATCCTTTTATCCCGAAAAGTAAATATCCAATTATTCCATGTGATATTATTGATGGCATGTATGTAATATATATTATCTTAACAAAAAAAATTGTTAATGATCTACAACTCATATACATAAACATTTTTAAACGGGGTCTCTTCTATCTAAACTTAAATAATAGTGGACTTCCCTTTAATACTAAATTAGTGTATGTTTATGTCATGTTGTAAATATTTATAAGATACCTTAGCTTAATATATCTTCTTAATTACTATTTTAACTTTGATACGATTATCGGTTGTATCCACCAATAAATAATTTTATATTTATAATTATAATTTAACGCATTATTCTTTTTATTTTGCGATCATATTCTTCTAACTTTGAACCCTTACCAACATGTACATAAGCAAAGTTTTTCTTATGAAATTCTTTCATAAAAGATTCTTTTTCTTCATCACTTTCAAAATGATCATTTGCTATCCTTGTTAAGAGTTCTTTATTTTGCTCAAATATTATATCCCGTAGGATGTTCGACATATTTTTAATTATTAAAATTATCATAATTAATAAATCAAATTTGAAAACTCCATTAAATTATTTTAAATAAAACTTCTTTAAAGATGTCATGTTCTATGGAAATGGCTCTGTGGTTCGAGAAATGCTATGAAGAAAATCAAAAAGCAAAAGAATTTGTTCCTGAAAATGGAAAAGAAGCAATCGTATTTATTAAAAATTATATAAAAGAAAATTATTCTTCGCTTGATATCATTCCGGGTGGTGGTATTAAATATGGAAAGTGCTCTAGTAATTGGAGTCGTATAAAGCACTCAAAGTGGAGAAATAGTAGTGTTTTTGATGGACCATTTTTAATTCTTGAAGATAAAGAAGGTTTTGAAGGTGTATTTACAACACCCGGGAGACCTAATCTTGGAGAAAATTTAATTAATGGGCGTTTCTTTGGATTTACCATACCTTATTGTGGTAGAAGGAAAATGTTTAATCCAAAGGGAAAGCATGTATATGTACTTGATGATATTTTTAAGAAGTTGGTGTAAGTATATTTTGATAAAATATAGTTGATAAAGATAAAATTACTATATAATTTAAATCTAGTACTTTCCAATTCCATAAAAAAGAATTTTTAAGTGGTTCTATTAAAAATGATAATCCATTAAAGATATTCAATTTTTTTTCTCCTGAAGCCACCACTCGATAAATTACATTGCCGACGGTAAGTTCTACGTATAATAAAAATATTATTGTTATAATAAATAGATATAATACAATCATAATAATATTTAATATGTTTTTATATTTTCATAAATATTAACGCCCCTTTTAATTAAAGTAGTGTTATTTTCTTCGATTGGAGCTGGAGTTATTGAGTCAATCACCCATTTTCCATCTTTCTTTACCCAATTCTGAGATCCTTCCGAATTAACTTTTCTATCTAATTCAATTTCTTCCTTTTGTTTTTTTTCTAGAGCATACATCATTTCATAATGGGATTTGGTGTTTTTTAAATCATCTTTATCACAGAGAAAATTTGTTTCTTTTATTTTTGTCATAAATGAGTTGTATATTTTTCTATCTTGTATGAAATTTTTAAGGAAATCGATTTCTTTATAAAATCCATATATGATTGTATATATTGTATCTTTATAATCAACTAGTCCATCCTTAAAAGACAAATCATATGTTTTATTGTATTGATCTATTAAATCTTTAATAATATTAATTGAAAAATAATTAATACTACTACACATCTTAGTAGAACATTTTCTTAAATTTATTAGATCTTTGAATATTAAATGATTATAAATATGTGAATCGATTCCATTTATATGAATTATATTTTCCATTGTTTTATAATTATTATTAAAATATTTAATCAAATTTAAAATATTTCGTGAAATGATTTTTAGGATAATAAAAATGTAATGATAATGATTTTTTTAATGGCTTAACTGAATGATATCCTTTATCATTATTTATATATGAAATACTTGGAGCAAAATATATATTTGTTCCAATATAATCAAACTTGTTAGAATATATAGTTTCTTCCATCTCTCCTTTTATTAACCATAACATACAACCTTTATCTGCATGATCATGAATACCTGTATGCTTTAATTTATTCCATCTAAAGAGATAAATATCTATAATTGGAAAAGGTATTTTTGTTTTTGTATTTATTGTTTTATTAAAAAGAGAATTAAATACTTTCATTATATACTTCATCTACCCATTTATTTTTTATATCATTTATTAATATATTTAGATCTGTAATTTCTTTTTCATGATTAATTTTCAATTCGTTAATATATAATTTTAAATCGGATATTTCATTCTTAAAATTTAAGATAATTCCATCATTATTTTTGTTTGTTGCTAGTTCGTGCTTTAGAACCTCAAAAAGTGTTTCATAATCTTTTTGGTGTTCTTCTATTTCTTTTTTAAGATTTACGATAATTTCATTATTTTTTAAATATGAACTTTCTAATGAATTTTTGTAATTTTCTATTTCTTTTTCATGATTAGTTTTTTTTTCTTTTAATTGTATTTTATATTTTTCTATACATATTTCTTTTTTTAATACTTCGTTTTTAAGATTTATAATTTTCTTTTTAAGATCATCATTAGATTTATTTAATCTATCTATATCAATATTTTCAGCATTTATTATAATTGGTTCTTCATGAGAAGTTTCTATAAGGACGGCTTCAGCATGTATTATATTATTTGTCCTCCTTGTCATAATTATAATATACGTTTTTTATTTTTATATTAATTTACGTTAATGAACTTTTAAAAAAATGAGGAATAAATGTAAATATATTATCTATATCAATATGAAATTGAACTACTATATTTTTTGTTTCTTGTATATAGTACCAGTTAATTGGAATAAATAATATGTCTCCTTTCTGGAATATTTTTTTATGACCCCATTTTTTTATTTCATTATTTTCTTTTTTCAGTATTTCATCTTTGTGTTTTGGATTAAAAAGATAAAATGTTGTTTCCCCTTCTAAAATACCAATTACATTATAATTATGATATGCTCTATGTATTTTTGTTTTAACATTTTTATATATTGTTAATGTTCTATCTGGATAAAATAAAAAATTAGAATTATTAAATAAAGTTTTATCTATATGAATAAATTTATTAAGATTTAATTCTTTTATTAATTCTTTATTTTTGTAAATATATATATGTGAATAATTATTAATATCTTTCATTGGATATTTGGCATAGCTATCACTTATAATATAATTATGATTTGATGATATTAAATCTGATAAATTAAAATCATTTCTAATTGTAATGTGTAAAGGATTTAAAAATTTCAATTCTTCTTTTATTCCATCAATATTTTTATTATAAAATACAATATAACCATTATAATTATACTTTTGTAAATTTAAGATATTATAAATAACAAAGGTTATATATATAACTATGATACATTGAATAATTGAATGAAACATATATAAAGATTAATTAAATTATATATGTATAATAAGCGTGAAAATGGGAAAAGAAGTTGGAAATGTTCTATGGTTTGATCAAAAGAAAGGTTTTGGATTTGTAAAGGTCACCACTCCCGATTCTGAACTAAATGGAAAGGAAGTTTTTGTTCACTTTTCAAGTATTCAGTGTGAAAGTAGTTATAAGAAGCTATTTCCTGGCGAAAATGTTTCTTTGGATGTAGAAAAGAATAGTAATCCTGATGAAACAAATAAAGAATTTTTATCTAGTAATATCACTGGTCTATATGGTTCTCCTCTCCTAGTTGATAATGGCGATTATATCTTGAAGGTTATTAGGAGAAAGAGAGATCGTCGCGATGAAAGTGGCGAACTGGATGAAGAAGGTGATAATTAATTTATTCTTTATGTATTTTTATTCCACCTAATTGTGAAAACATGTACATATCTTTTAATAGTCCGTTTTTATTACTTTTAATTTCTATACCATCTTTTAAAAGTTCTTCTTTTAAAGATTTATCTGACATTTTATTTATTTTTCTGATAACATTTTCGATATTTTTGTTTTTGTTTTGTGGATAACATCTAAAAGAAACTTTTCTTGATTTAGTGTGTTTTTTGTGTAATTTTCTTCTTCTGGAAGAATTTTTAGCTTTCTTTGAGTTACCTCTACTTTTTTTAGTAAATTTGTGTTTTTGTGCTTTCTTTTCTTTTGATAACATAACTTTAACTGGTTCTGTTTTCTTTACTGCATCTACTTTCTTTTTTACAGGTTCTTCTGTTTTCTTGACTGTATCTGCTTTCTTTTTTACAGGTTCTTCTGTTTTCTTTACTGCATCTACTTTCTTTTTTACAGATTCTTCTGTTTTCTTGACAGGTTCTACTTTCTTTTTTACAGGTTCTTCTTTTTTTTTAATAACATTAATCTTTATTTGATTAATATCTTTTGATTTTTTACTTCTTTTCTTTTTTTCAGATACTACTCCACTTTTTAAAAATCTTTTATATTTTTCTGATAATGGTGATTTTTTTTTATTTTTACTCTTATTAACTTTAACTGCCCCACCATTAAGGTTTTTACTTAAGTTATTCATTATATATAATATTACATTGAAAAAAAAAATAATATTTATATATAAGGACATGGAAAGAAATATAGAAGGTTTAGAAAAAGAAATTGAAAGATTAAGTTTAACAGGACCATTAACAGAACATATTACGAGAGGAACTAGAAGAATATTTCCATCATCTAATGAGGCCTCTATGGATCCTGGATTTATAGAATATATTTCAGGACATCCACAAGAACCTGAACCACAGCCGGAACCTGTACCCCAGCATGAACCTGTTTTAAGATCGACATGGAAACCTGAACCTAGACCACCTCAAGGTGTAGTAGAAAAACTTTTTGAAGAAGCTAAAAAACCACTTGATATTTCTAAAGTAAAGTTTAAAAGCGATACACGGGCACATGAAAAATTTAAGAAAAACCTTGAAAGATACAATAAAAAAAGAGAAACGATAAAAAAGAAAAGATCATCTACTCCTAAATTAACTAGAAGGGGTTTAGACCAGGGTTTAGACCAGGGTTTAGAACAACTTATGGATGAAAATCAAGGTTTAGGAATTGATCGTGATATTACTGCGATTGAACTTTTACTTGACCTTAGAAAGATGTCTTTGGGGAAATAATAAATATTTTAAACAGTCTTTTGATAATTAGTTATTTCTTGAATAATTCTATTTGTACATAATTTATCATCTCTAAATATTTCAATACAAATATTATTTACAAATAAATCACCAATATAATCTTCTTTCATTATTTTTTTTAATGATGATGTTAAGAATTCTTTTATATTACCTTTTTTTTCTGTATAAATTCTTTTAACAACAATTTCGATTTGATCATCTGGTATTTTCTTTATTTTATTGTCTGATAAATATTTTTTATAGTTTTCTTTTACAAAAAATAAGATAAGGTCTTGAACAAGTTTTTGTGCTTTTGCTTGGTTTGTTGGCATTTTTAACTATATATTTTTTTTAATATATTATTAAACTTAATTATCATTTAAATAAGTTTAATCATTTAAAAAAAAATACATATGATTTTAATAAATAAATGTTTATACTTAACTATATTAAAATTGCTATTTGGAGTTCAATATATTATTTTCAAAAAGAAAAATCAGATATAATCATGAAAATAATAGTAAATAATATAAGGGATTCCGGTTGTGTAGCAATAAAATTTTCACAATGGATATTACCCAAACTGGAAAGTATATATGAAATAGATACAAATGATAAAAAATATACATGGTTTAAAGATTTAGAAGAATTATACGAAGATTGTAATTATCATGATATTTCACATACAAAGAGATTGTATCTTAAATATTTTAATTCTAATTTAGAAGATGATTATGAAATACAAGAATTATTAGCATCTGGTAGTATTGGACAAGTTTATAAAATTAGAAATTTAATGACAAATAAAATATGTGCTATGAAAGTTGTTCATCCAAATATGAAATTTCAACTTTTATTTTTTGAGAATTTTATAAAATTTTTGTATCTTATTCCTATGATTAGAAGGTTATTTAATTATTATATGCCGATTGAATTAAAACAATTTATTAAAGATTTTAAAGAACAATGTAATTTGATAAATGAAGCTAATAATTGTATGGTTTTTCAAGAAGAATATAAAAATAACAAAATAGTAATAATACCAGATGTAATGCGTATATCTGAAAAAATATTAATTATGAGTTATGAAGAAGGAAAAAGGTTAGAAGATATGGAATTTTCCCATTACAGTTGGTCTAAAGTTTTAATGTCATTAAAATTATTTATAAAATCAAATGAATGTAGTTTTAAATATTTCCACGGAGATTTACATAAAGGAAATTGGAAAGTTAGAGTTGAAGATAATATCGCAAAATTAGTTATTTATGATTTTGGTTTTTGTTGGAAAGTTCCAAAGTTTCTTCACAATGAAATGAGTGGTATTGATAAAGCATTTATGAATGTTCAAGAAGGGAAAGAAGAAACTATAGATGCTTTTTCTAAGGCTTGTTGGATATTTATAGGGAAAAAAGTATCAGAAGAAATTCTTAAAGAACGAATTATAAAAATAAAAGAAAAGACAAAATTAGAATATGAAGATCCGGTATTTCTTCTTAAACTAATAATAGATATATCCCGTAGATATAATGTCGTTCTTGATTCTTTTGTAATACAATCTGTTATTTTACATATACAAACAACTAAAAATTTTGAAGATTATTATTTAACAAGAACAAGACCAGGTGGTTCATTAGATTCATTGAAAGATGAATATTATAATAGAAGAATACACGATATAATTACTTTTTGTAGAACATATGAATCATTTATACCATATTGTTCTTATTTGGAAAGTGAATTAATTGAAGAAAAAATAGAAATAAAAGAATTATTTGGTACGATTGATAAAGATAATAATTTTGATAAATATGATTTTTTAAAAGAAATGGCTATAGAAAATAATGATTATTCAAAAAAAGATTAATTTAATTTTTTATCTAATTTATTAGATTTATTATGTTCATAACTTACTTGTAAATACTCTTTAAACATACTAATTGGAATTGATAAAAATCCAGCTCCAATTATTGCTCCTATGATATATTTTATATATGTCATATTTATCGATATCATAATATTATCTTTTTAAATATTATTATTTAATTTAAAATTTGAAATTATTTAAGATTATATTGTAAAAAATATATAATTTAATTATGACTTTGAAAACGGATGAGATCATTGACACTTACTTCAAGGGGAATAATAAACTCGTGGAACATCAAATAAATTCTTACAATTATTTTGTAGAAGATATTTTGCCACAAATTATTTCACAATATTTCCCGGTAAGTGTTCCTTTCTCTGACTCAAATTGTATTATTAAAAATATTGAATTGAACGTTAAAAATATGAAAGTTGGAAAACCATTGCTAATTGAAAATAATGGTTGTTCAAAACTCATGACACCAAATATGGCAAGAATTAGAAATAGTACATATCTTTCTCCAATTATTATTGATTTCATTTCATCTATTACTATAAATGAAGATGGTGTAAATGTAAAATTAGAAGATAAAGTCATACCCAATATTGTCATTGGTAAAATTCCTATCATGGTAAAATCAAAGTACTGCATACTGAATCAAAAAGGTTATGAAGAAGAATGTTTATATGATCTTGGAGGATATTTTATCATTAATGGAAATGAAAAAGTTATTATATCACAAGAAAAGGTTGCTAATAATCTTGTTCAAGTATTTAAGAATCCTAAAAATACATCAAAATATTCTCATATTTGTGAAGCAAGGTCTCTTGATGAAACTAAATTTGGAATTCCTAAAGTCGTTTCGATTAAGATAACAAATAAACCTGACATTTATAATAATCATATTCGTATTTCTCTACCACATATGAAAACAGAAATTCCTATATTTATACTTTTCAGAGCACTTGGATGTATGACTGATAAAGACATTATTTATCATATTATTGATAATAATAATTCTTCATTCGATAGAGATATTTTGAAGATACTTAAAATGTCTATTGAAGAATCATTTGAAATTCAAAGTGAGTCTGAAGCAATTATATATATCAGTAAACATATAAACAACAATACATATTATACTCAAAATGAAGAAAAAAAGATTAAATATGTAAAAGAATGTATATTAAAAGAATATCTAAATCATTTGGGCGATGATCAAGTTAAGAAAGTATATTATACCGGATTTATGGTAAATAAACTTATCAAAGCTTACCTTGGAATAATTCCTTTTGATGATCGTGATAGTTATATTAATAAACGATTTGAAACACCCGGTTTCCTTCTTGGAAATCTAACATATCAATGTGTACATAAAATTACAAAAGATATTAAAAACTTTATAACAAAAGAAGTAAATTCAGGATTATGGAATCTTAATAATCAACCTAATGATATTATCAATGATATTAATATTCATAAACTTATTAAATCATCTTATATAGAAAATATCCTAAAGGGGGCAATGGCAACCGGTAATTGGGGAATGAAAGTAAATGCTAGTAAACAAGGTGTTTCTCAAGTACTAAATAGATTAACCTATCCATCAACCATTTCTCATTTGAGAAGGGTTCAAACACCATCAGATAATACAGGAAAACTAATTCCACCAAGAAAACTACATGGAACATCTTGGGGATATGTTTGTCCAACAGAAACTCCAGAAGGTCAGGCTGTTGGTATAGTAAAAAATCTTTCATTGAATAGTGAAATAACTACTTATTCATCTTCAGAACCAGTGAGAAATTATCTTAAAGATTACATTATTAAGTTTGAAAATTTCAACAATTATAAAACAAATAAACTTGATTATTGTAAGTTATTTATAAATGGCGATTGGATAGGATTTATAGAAAATCCTGTTTATATTATTAATATCATCAAAGGAGCAAGAAAGAATGGTATCGTTAATGTCCATACATCTATTTCTTGGGATCAACAAAATTATATAATTAATATTTATACTGATTCTGGAAGACCTATTAGACCTTTACTTGTTGTTGAAAATAAAGATGTCCTATTTAATAAAGAAATTAGTGATAGATTGAGTAAAAATAAATGTAATTGGTATAATTTGATATCTACTATAAAGGGTGAAAAAGACTATTGTATTCAATATATTGATCCTCATGAAACAAATAATTGTATCATTTCAATGAGTATCGATGATGTTAAATCTCAAAAAAATAATTATACTCATTGTGAAATTCATCCATCATTAATATTGGGAGCACTGGCATCTTGTATTCCATTTCCACATCACAATCAATCACCAAGAAATACATATCAATCGGCAATGGGAAAACAAGCCGTTGGTGTTCATTGTACCAGTTATAATAAAAGATATGATACTTTTAGTCATGTATTAGGCAATCCTCAGAAACCTCTTGTTGAAACAAAACTTATGAAGTACCTTAATGCTGATAAACTTCCAAATGGTATTAATGTAATTGTTGCTATAGCAACATATACAGGATATAATCAAGAAGATTCAATTATATTTAATCAAGCTTCAATTGATAGAGGGTTATTTTCATCAACATTTTACAGAACATATAAAGATGAAGAAAAGAAAAATCAACTTTCAGGAGAAGAAGAAAAATTTATGAAACCAGATAAAACAAAACTTTTATATCCAAAACCATGTAATTACTCAAAACTAAACGAAAATGGATTTGTTGATAAAGATACATATGTTACTGAAGATGATATTCTAATTGGTAAAGGAGTACCCATCAAAAATAACAGTAATTATAACTATAGAGATAATAGTACAACATTAAGGAAAAATGAAAATGGTTTTGTAGATGATAATCATATCACAACTAATAGTGATGGTTATAAAGTTTGTAAAACGAGAATTAGATCTTATAGATATCCTGAAATTGGTGATAAATTTTCATCTCGTCATGGTCAAAAAGGTACCGTTGGTATGATATATAAACCAGAAGATATGCCATTTACATCATCCGGTATAACGCCTGATATTATTATTAATCCTCATGCTATTCCTAGTAGAATGACTATTGCTCAATTAATCGAATGTATTCTTGGAAAAGTGTGTTGTAATACTGGTAATATCGGAAATGGAACCGCATTTGATAGAGTTAATGTTAATGATATTATGGATATGTTAACTGAAGTTGGATATGATAAAAATGGTAATGAAATATTGTATAATGGAATTAATGGAGATCAAATTAAAACATCTATATTTATGGGTCCAACATATTATCAAAGGTTGAAGCATATGTCAGGAGATAAAATTCATAGTCGTTCAAGTGGTCCTATTGTAACTATGACCCGTCAACCTGCTGAAGGCAGATCTTCTCACGGTGGCCTTCGATTTGGAGAAATGGAAAGAGATTGTATGATTGCCCATGGAACATCAAACTTCTTGAAAGAAAGAATGATGGATGTATCTGATAAATATCATATATTTATATGTTGTGAATGTAATATGCCCGCCGTGGCTAATCCAGCAAATAATTTATATGAATGTAAAAAATGTAATAACTATAAAAAATTCAAGAGAGTTAATCTCCCATATTCATGCAAATTGCTTATGCAAGAACTTCAATGTATGAACATTGCTCCAAGATTCTTAACTGAAAACTAATTATTTAATCAAACCCTTACAATATTCTTCTGTATATTTTCCAGATTGGTTAATCTTATAATTCCTTCCATTATATTTCATATAATATCCATATTGACCTATACAAATAACTATTTCACTTGTTATTTTTTTTGGATATTTCAAAAATTCCAAAACTTCATCAAAAGATACATTTTCAACATCTTTATTTATGATTTCTAAATATTTTTGAATACCTGTATTTTTACCCTTATCTCCTTTCTTAATATTCAGGTATGCTCCATAAGGACCTTTTCCAATGAATATTTCACAATTTTTTTTCTCACCTATTTTTCTCATTCCATTTGATTTTATAGATTTAACACTTAATTGTCTTTCAACAATATTATTAAATGTATCATATACTTTTCTTATTACAGAAATATAATCCAATTTACCCGATGATATTTTATCCAAATCTAATTCTACTTCTGCTGTAAATTCTTTTCTCAATATATTTGTAAAATGTTTTCTTAGATATTCAAGTACCAGTTTACCAAGTGGAGTAAGTAAAATGCACTTTTTATGTGTTTTACCTTTTTTGATTATTTCTTTTTCTTTTATATTATTATTTAATTCTAATTCGTAACATTTATTTACTATATCTTTTTCAATCAAATCTTCTTGAATTGTATAATTTCTATTATATAATGTTGATATAATAGATGAATATGTTGATGGACGACCTATACCAGTTCTTTCTAAAAGATCAACAATACTAGATTCATTATAATTCGATGGTGGATTTTCTTCATACTCATTTGAAGTACAAGTTTTCATTTTATATTCTTTTGAAAATGATGGTTTATCATCAATTTCAATATTATTTTTATATGATAAATATCCTGGAAATGTTAATTGATTATATTTCGTTTTAAAATATCCAATATCAGAACTATTATCACTTACCAGTTTTAGAGTATACGCATCATATTCAGCTGGTTTCATATGTGAAATCATAGTTTTATCATAGATTAAATCATATAGTTTTTTTTCTAGTGGATTAGATAATTCTTCGGTCTTATTTATAATTGTGGGACGAATTGCTTCATGTGCTTCTTGAGCACCTTTCACTTTTTTCTCACTTGGTTTACTATAATATCCATCTCCTTTTATATTATCTATATGTTTCTTTATTTTTTCTTGAAACTCTTCTGAAACAAATGTAGAGTCAGTTCTCATATATGTTATATGACCATCATCATAAAGTTTTTGAGCAATATTCATTGTTTTTTCAACAGATAATCCAAGTTCTCTTTGTGCTGTTTTTTGTAGAGATGTAGTTATTAATGGTTTATTAGGATATCTTTTTTCTTTTTTGACTTTATTTGATTTAACTTTGAATATTCTATCTTTTGAAAATTTGGTGAATAAATCTTTTATAAAATCATCATCAATATCAAATTCATCGATAAAATTAAATTCTGAAAGATTTTCAATGTTTTCAAAATCCCCTTTTATTTCTAATATAAGATCACCTTCATAGTTTTTTATTTCTTCTTCTTTTTCTAGTATCATGTTTAAAAGAGAACTTTGAACTCTTCCGGCAGAGAGACCCTTGACATGTGTATCAATATGTTTCCATAAACATGGTGATAATTTAAATCCAATTAATCTATCAATAATTCTTCTTGCTTGTTGAGCATTTACTTCATTCATGTTTATTTGTTTGGGTTTTTTAAGAGAATTTAGGATTGCTTTTTTGGATATTTCACGAAATACAATTCTATTTTTATCTTTTATACTTTGCTTTAAAATGTGAGAAGTATGCCATGCGATAGCTTCTCCTTCTCTATCATCATCAGCCGCAAATATAACTTTTTTGTCTTCTGCATTTTGTTTAAGCATCTTAACAATATCTTTTTTATCAGTCATTATTTTGTACGTTGGTTTAAAATCATTATCAACATCTATTCCAAAATCTAATGGATTTCCATACCTGATTTTTTGTTTTTTTTCTAAATCTCGAATATGACCACATGAAGATCTTACTGTATAATCATTTGATAAAAATGATTGAATTTTCTTTGCTTTTGCGGGTGATTCAGTAATAAGTAAATACAACATTATTATTATGTTAATATTAAACGTTATAAACTATTCAAATTTGAATTTATATAAAAACATATTATTAAATAATAATTAAAATGGGTAAAGGTCAAAACAAAGGAGGCAAAAAACACAAGCGTAATAAAAACAGAGATGTCGAAACAAAAGTACTTCGTTTAAAAGAAGATGGTCAAGAATATGCTCAAATTACAAAATGTAAAGGGAACTGTAGATTTGATGTAAGGTGTTCAGATGGAAAAGAACGCGGGGCTATTCTATGTGGAACTATGAGAAAAAGGAAGTTTGTAAATCTAAATGATATTGTACTTGTATCTCTTAGAGATTTTCAAGATGATGTATGTGATATTATTGATAATTATGATGAAAATGGTTCTAGAAAACTAAAAGAAACAAAAGAACTTCCAGAATCATTTAATATTGGTGAAGAAAATTCTTTTGATGAAGGTTTTCAAAGTATTGAATTTACAACTGATCTACCATCTGATAGCAGTGATGAAGAAGAAAAAGAACAAACAGTAGAACTAGGGGGAGATGAAATCAATTTTGATGAAATATAAATAATGTTATTATATATATAATGTCAATATCAGACAAATATTTAAAAGAAATTTATAGAGTAAATCCAACTATAAATGATTTTTTTTATAAAAAAGAATGGGAAAAAAGGAAACATATACAACCAAATATATATTCAGAAGATTATTATAAAAAACTAAATGATGTAGATAAAAAATATATAAAAATACTAAAAAATAAAGATAAATTAACTTTTGATGATAAATTATTACTAGAAAATCTAATATATGATGTTCATCTTGAAGAAGATTATGAAATTTATATGTATATGCCCATTGATTCAATGAATAATATTTTAATAGATTATGTTTCAGAAGCTAATGGAAATGGATCATTTATTTTTGAAAATAAAAATGATTATTTAATTTTTTTAGAAAGAATTAAAAGTCTTAATTCAATAACAGATGAAATATTAACAAAAATGAAAAATGGAATTAAAAATAAAGTTACACTCCCCACTCAAATTGTTAATAAAATTATTTATGATATAGAAAATATTTTAAAAAATGAACTATACAAAAAAAAGAAAGTATCTATTTCAAGAGATAAATGGGATAAAGAAATAGATAAATATTTGGTTAAAAATTTAAATAAACTTCATAATTTTTTAATCAATGAGTATTTCAAACACACAGATAAAAATATAGGATTACAAAAATACAAAGGTGGGAAAAGATTATATAAAAAGATTGTTAAATATAATACTTTGGATGATTTAACACCTGAAGAAATTCATAATTTTGGTAAAAAAGAGGTTCGAAAAATAAAAAAAGAAATAGATAAAATAAAAGAGAAACGTAAAGATGGTTTTTTTAAAGATAAAAAAGAAATGATACAATATCTTAATATATTAAAACATAGAATAGTAAAAGAGGTTTATGATAAAAATTTTCATGGAGAAATAAAAGATAAAGATTTATATGATATTAGGCTTATCCCAGAAGAAAATAATTATTCCCATGCTTATTATATATCTTCTGATGTTAAAAATAAAAAGAAAGGGACATTCTACATTCAAAATTCCCCTAAAAAAATATCAAAAGACGAATTATATGTACTAAGTTTACACGAAGGTATTCCTGGTCATCATTATCAAATAAATTATAAACTTAATTATTTAAATTTATCAGATTATAGAAAAATTAATACATATGATTCATATTCAGAAGGTTGGGGATTATATTGTGAGAATTTAGGTGTTTATAATTCTAAAAACAAATATTATCACAAATTAATTTATGATATATTAAGATCATCACGATTAGTTATAGATACAGGCATACATTATTATGGTTGGTCATATGGAAAGTGTTTTGATTATATGAAAAAATATGTTTCATCAGATAATAATTTTATCCATAATGAAATATTAAGATATATTAATAATCCAACACAAGCATTAACGTATAAAATTGGTGAAAAGATTTTTATATATTTAAGAAACAAGTATATTCAAAAACATGGTTCTGTTAAGGATTATCATAAATTAGTAATGGATATTGGACCATGTAGATTAGATACTCTTGTTGATATATTTAGAAAAAATAATTTAATATAGTGTATATATATATATTATGATCTTTAATTATATTAGTAGCTGGTGGGTTATATTTTTTTATATATGGTTTTTAGGATATTTACTAAAAATAAAGATGATAACTGATAATATAAATGTGTATTATATTACGATGTTATTATTCTTTGGTTTTATGGGTATTAATTTTTATTATACTCAATATTTAAAAAGGTCATTTGAACCTTCATTATGGTTATTTTTATTATATTATCATTTAGTACCACTAATAATTATTATTGGAGCAAATAAAAGAATTCACAAAAATGCATTGGCCACACTTGTAATATCTGTTATCGTCTATATATTCTATATGACATATAAAAAGCAATCTATATATGATGTATATTTTGTAAAAAAATTACCAAAAGATTGGAATGAAATAAATATAAGATGTAAGAGTGAAAAAAATAAAGATGATTTATTTTGTATAATTAATTCCTACAAAGGACGTTACCTATAATAAGATATCCGATAAAACCCACAACTAGAGATTTAATCCATCTTCCTTTCATTTCTGTATAAATATCAGCCCAGGCATCTGTTTGTTTTTTATTTGTTAATGAATATAACATTAAAGGTCTTTTAGGATAAAAATAGTAAAATGCTAGTTTAGTTAAAATCATTATACCGACTACTTTACAAAATAGATATTCACTTTTTTTATTATAATAGTAGAATATCCCGCCAAATAAGATACCCAATATCATCCCCCCTATATAAATCATTAATCTTTCTTTTACAATTTTATTATATATCTTCAACTGAGAATCACTTAATAAACTATTAAATTTACTGAATATTTTAGTATTTTTATTAACAACTGATAAATATATACTTGATATCAATAATGTTGTAGCAACCATACAATAAACGAAATCTAAATCCATTTATAATTATACTATATTTTAATATTGATGTCCTTGACATTCAAATATTTTATAATTATAATTATCTTTTATTAATAAACAATTATTACAGAAACTATCAATGTTGAAAGTATTGTACTTATCTAAATTGTGTTTGTTTTTATCTCTGTATTTATATTCATATATTTGACGACAACATTCATTATTTTTATTCCATTTTTGTTTTTCTTTATCACAAACACCATGATAATAAATACCATTTTCATTTAACCTTATCATTCCTTCTCCAAACTCGGATTCTATAAATGGGATTATTTTATATTTTACTTCAATATTATCATCTACTTCTTCTTTTACTTCTTCTTCTACTTCAATTTTATTTTTAAGGTCATTAATTTCATCTATTAAATCATAAATTTTTTGGTCTTTAGAATATATATCATTTTTAAGACTATTATTTTCATCTTTTAATTCTTTTAAAAAGTACTTCATATCAAAATTTTTATTTTTAAGTTCATAGTTTTTTTTAATATAGTTTGATAATTTTCCTTTATTTTTTTCATAATCATTAATGATAGTTTTATTACTTTTAAGTTTTCTGTAATATCTTATTAAAAAGAAAAAATTAATAATTAATAGTCCTGGAGAAACATAATTTAGCATTTGAAATTTGAATATTTTATTATTGTAAATATTAAATAATAATAAAAATGGATGTCCTCGCCATAATAGCCGAAAACGAACGTCTAAAAAAAGAAAACGAAGAACTAAAAAAAGAAGTTGAGTTTATGAATATCCCTTTTAATGACAGAATGCTCAGAAATACCGCAGTCTTTAATGTCATTAGAGCAAAAACTAATGATGGAGATGATATTTGGTTTAATAAAATCGATCACAAAACAAATGAAAAATTTCTAAAGTCACTCCAACAAACCGATTATATAAAGTACCTTATTGAAAACTGTAATCCTAGATGTGAGAGGTAGTACTATGTGGTAAGATTGGATGGCATTCCCAATGATAATTTTTTAAGAATGAATGTAGTGGTGCTGAGGAAGGATAATAATATGTTTTTTTTTGATTTGGTAAAACTATTTCTAATTGTTGTTTTGGTGTATATGGTATTTTATCGTTTAATTCTAAATGATCAAAATTATCACATATTTTCAAATAATCATATATATCTTTAAAAAGTGGGGCATAATGATATTTATAGTACCATCTCCATGAAGGACACCCATTAAAATAGTAAGATGCGGTCCAAATAATTGATTTTAGATATTCTTGACATATTTCTTTTTTTTCTTTTTTAATTATTTGGTCGTAGCTGGGATTATAATTTAATTCATCGTATTTACAGTATATATAATATAGTTTATCAATATTATTCAATACTTTTTTTTCATTTTCTCTAAAAATTAATGGTGTGAAATTTTTAAAATTATCATATTGTTCTTTTGTTATTCCAAAAGTTTCATGAGTATATTTATCAGTATCATTTATATTTTTAATTTTGTCTTTTGATAGTATATGATAATTATTATTTATAGACATTTCTTCAAGATAATTTCTTTTTTTTGAAATATTATTTAAATTATCTTTTTCTTTATCTGATAAAGATTTAATGAATATTTTAAAATTATGAAAATTTAGTTTATCTTTTTCTAATAAATAAAACATTCCATTATAATCTTTCTGAATACTTAGATATGTATCTGTTAGTATGTTTAATCCTCTATATCTTATATTAATAGATGGTGAATTTATGATAAAATCATTTCCAATAAAAAAACAAATAAAAAGATAATCATTTAATATTTGTTCATTTGTTATTTTAAAATATGGTTTTTTTATAGTTTGAATAAGATATTTCTTTAAAAGATTAATATTTAGAAAAATATAATCAGTATCTAAATCTTCAATATTATAAGCTGTCCTTTCTCTTAATAAATATACATTATGATTTCTAATCATAGAAAGCATTATTAAATCCGCATCGAGACCATATACGACATTAATACTATCTTTATTTAAAGTATCCATATATTTCATTATTTTATGTTCTCCTTCACCGGGTTCATTTGAATCTGAAATAATATATTTTACTTTTAAAGATTTACATTTTTCGTTTAAAAAATTTATAAGTTTATCCATGAATTTTGTACCGGGTGTAATTTGATTTGTATCCCATATTTTTTTTTCTTTTAAAGATTTTAATCTCCTTTGTCTTTGTTGCTCCATTTTAGTCCTTGGAGCAGGACCATCTATAGCAATGTAAACTAAATCTTTTACATTTGTTATAGAAATACATTCTTCAATTTTTAAAAAAATATCATTTAACATTTGATTTTCATCAGTTTTATTAGCACAACATGGATGTATCGCGCAGTTTAAATCTAAAAATAAATGATTAATTTTAAGTTTTGTTTTTTCTTTGGTTTCAATAACATCTGGATATATTTGAATTATATTTTTATAATAAGAAGGTATTCCCATGATTATATATACTATATAATGATTTAGTTTTATATAATGATTTTAACAAATTAAATGAAATAATAGATAAATGAAATAATAGATAAATGAAATAATAGATAAATGAAATAATAGATAAATGAAATAATAGATAAATGAAATAATAGATAAATGAAATAATAGATAAATGAAATAATAGATAAAAATAAAATATAAATTATAGTATAATATATTAAAAATGGACAATACTTCTAATCCTCTTGATTTGCTTTCAGCTAAAATGTGTTCACCAATGATGGTTTATTTAGTTTTTGTTATTGTAAGTGGTATTTCACTATTTATGTCTCGTACTGTACTAAAAAGATTTAATAATGGAAAGATGGAAAATTTGTATAATATATATTCTTTACACGAAGTAAAACTACTCGTTGTATTGGGGGCAATATTATATGGTCTTTGTCAATATAATCAAGTTAATCTTGCTTGGATCTTCTTAATTTTCCCGATAATATACATTATATTAAAAAATTTAGTTGTTTTCATGCCGGTATCTATGGCTCATCAAAATGCTCCAAGAGATGTTGAAGGTTTTACGAAACCAAGTATGTTTGAAGCTCAAGTTGCCCAAGCAACTAATCAACCCCAACAAGTACAGCAACAAGTACAGCAACAAGTACAACAACAAGTAGAACAAAGAGTAAATAAAGAAATTTCAGGAATGTCTGCTCCACTAAATTCTTCAATGGGTTCATCTATCACAGGATTATCATCAATGGCCGGTTCCCCCTTTTAAACAGCATTAGGAGGTGGTGCTGGAACAGGCGTAGATTTTTTAACTTTACTTAATAAACCACTTTTAAAAGTTTTTGCTAAATTTTTAAAACCTTCTTTTTTTGATGGTGCTTCATTAATAATAGAACTTGATTCGCCAACTGCTGTAGATACCGCTTTTTCTGTCCCTCGTCTAAATCTAACAACCAAGACCCCTATAACTATTATTGCTCCAATTGACCCTATAACTGCAAGAACCTGAACATCGGTCATTATTTTTGTAAGGTTCTCTCCTAGATTTTTCATAAATTTTACTAAAGGATCCCCCTCACCTCCAGAACCACTATAATCTGGATTTTCAGAATCAGATCCTCCAGATCCACCCGATCCTCCAGATCCCTCGGAATCATTTGATCCACCAGATCCACCCGAACCAGATGCTATATCTCCAATATTAACATCAACATCAACATCGGGCATCATATTTTCTAAAGTTTTTCTTGTACATTCACACTTATAAAATAAATTGAATAAAAGATATCCACAAAGAAGAATTATAATATATTGTTGTAAATCTTCTGTTTTCATTATATAATTAATTATAAAAAAAAATTTAATTAATTAAAAACCTTGTCCAGGTAATATTCCCATAAATCCTGCATATATACTATTACCATAATTTCCATAATTAGAATATGTTTCCGTTCCGGCTTTTTTATTTTTTAAGATATCTAATCCCGCTGCTTGAATTTGTGCATTTTTCTCATCAAGTTCTTTTAATAATTTTTCAAGTTCAGTTTTTTTATTAAGTCTATCAATTTGACCCGTCATCGCTGAAGATCCTAAGAATCTAATACGGTTAGCAAGCTGATCGACGCTGTACTGAGATTTTTTCAGATCCCCCTTTTTTAAATGGGAAATAACATCACTAAGAAATTTATTCGCATCTTCATCATTTAAAATATTTACTCCTTCAATAATTTCATCAAAATTAACTTCTGTTACATCTTTATCATCTTTATCCTCTTTATCTTCTTTATCACTTTTATCATCTTCATCACCTTTATCACCTTTTTCTCCACCTTCTTTTTCTCTACCTTCTTTTTCTTCACCTTCTTTTCTTTTACCTTCTTCTCCTTCTTTTATAAGTTCTTCTTCATCTTCTTTTACTCCTTTTATAACTTCTTCTTTTAATTTTTCTGAATCTTCAGTTACTTCTTTTTCAGCAGTAAATCTTAAAGGATCCATTTTCCATTTTGAGTAAGCACTTTCACATCTATTTGTGAATTCACAGACATACGGATCTGTTCCAGCAAGAGGATCAAGCGGATCATCTGGATGTAAAAAAGGTTTAACTTTAGTAGTCAAACAATCATTTTCATTTTTTTTACCATAGCAAAATTGTAACATATCATCCATATTTTGATTCCATTTTTCACAACCATAAACTCTTGTATTAGGTACACATCTCGCACCAACTTTTAAAGAATCTTCTTTTAAAGAATCTTCTTTTTTCTCTTCTGGAAGTCCTAATTCTGCACCTGCACCAGAACCTACTGCTGGTGTTTCCAGTGCTGGTGTTCCCGCGACTGGTTGAGTCCCTGCTGCGAGTTGAGTCCCTGCTGCGAGTTGAGTCCCTGCTGCGAGTTGACTACCTGCTGCTGGTTGAGTCCCTGCTGCTGGTTGAGTCCCTGCTGCTGGTTGAGTCCCTTCCGCTGGTTGAGTCCCTGCTGCTGGTGGAGTCCCTTCTGCGGGTTGAGTCCCTGCTGCGGGTTGAGTCCCTGCGGCGGGTTGAGTCCCTGCTGCGGGTTGAGTCCCTGCGGCGGCTACATATTTACAACCAGAATATCTTCCACACGCGGCTTCAAGAGTTTCTCCATCATTGGGATTTATTAATGAACAATTTCCACCTTCAAATCCACTTTGTGTTGAAGTACCTTCGCATTTTCCTTGATTTTCCATTTGTTCTATTTCATCTTTAAGACTTTTACAATCATTATTAAAGAAATATAAGTAACCTAGTAGAACCACTGCGATTACTAATAATTTTATTAATGTATCTTTATTAATATTATTCATATAATATTAAATAACATTTTATTTTAGTATTTAAGAAATAAATAAATTATTAAATTATGAATTATTTATCATTTGACGTTGGAATAAAAAATTTAGCTTATTGTGAATTAACACCTGATAAAAGTATTAAACAATGGGGAATTATTAATATGAATGAAAATCCTATATGTTCTATGTGTTTAAAAAAACCATGTGATAAACAAGCATCGTATTCTTTAGAAATAGATGATAATAAATTGTATTATTGTTCAACTCATATTAATCACAAAAGTTTAAAAAATATGGGGAAAAAAGCAAAAAAGAAAAAATTAAATAATCATGATTTATTAAAATTATCTCAAATATGTGTATCTAAATTAAAAGAATTAGATTTATCAAATATTAAATATATTCTTATAGAAAATCAACCGGCATTAAAGAATCCAGTTATGAAAAGTGTTCAAATGATAATATATACTTTTTTTGTTATAGAGGGTGTTATGAATGATAATTCTACAATAGAATTGATACACATGGTTAATGCTCGAAATAAACTTAAAGTTTATAAGGGTCCTAAAATAGATTGTAGTAAAAAAGGAAAATATGCCCAGAATAAATTTTTAAGTGTAGAATACACTAAAAAAATGATTGAAAATGAAGAAAATAATTTTAAAAATACTTTTAATTTATCAAAAAAGAAAGATGATTTAGCCGATGCTTATTTACAGGGTATTTACTGGATTGAGAAATAAACTTTATCTCCTTCTTCTTCGTGAAAACAATCCAGCTATTCTGCTACCGAAACGCCTACGACTTCTTCTTCTATTATTTGACAACACCATTAAAAAGGGATGTACATTTCTTCTAATATTTCTTTTTGGAAATGGTGGTATTACTCTATTCATATATAATGAATTTGGTAAGAGTAAATAATCACGACCATTACTTCCACTTACTTTTGATTTAACTGTTAATCGTTTTCCTGTATTTACTACTCTTGGAATACGAGTACATTTTGTCCTACAGCATTTTCTTTTTAGGAATCCATATCTATATCTACGACATCTTCTGGAGAATCTTATTTTCTTTTCAGGCACAGTGTGAGAACCTGTCCTTGTACCACTTGTTAATAAACATTTTTTATTGGGCATATAATTAAAGCTTCTACAACCTGGGGTTGAAGCACATCTAACTCTACATGCTTCCCAATTTCTTTCTATATTCGGCTTCCCTCTATAACCCCTAAGTTGAACTAATTTATTAACTATAGGAAGTTTAACACGTCCATCTGTTAATAAATTATTTGCTCCAAGTGTTTCTCCTGAATATTTAGTTGGATTTTTAGGAACTGATTTCTCACCACCCGTTCCATTAGTTATGTGACAACCTCCGCTTGGAAAGTAATTAAAGAACTTACATCCAGGGGTATTTTTACACCTTGTAGAACATTGTTGCCAATTTGGTGCAACACTTCTAACTTGACCGGGCATATTTAATGGCATTCTCCAAACTTTTTGTTTAATATCAATATTCATCCCAGGTCTAATTTCATGTACATATCTGTAAAGATTTTTAGTAGCATGGTTTTTTTTCCTAACTCCATGTTTAAAATCTTGTTTAAATGTAGATGGGATCTTACAATAAACTCCTTTTTCAATCCATTCAGTAACATTCTTACCATTTTCAATTTTACATTCTTTTTCACATCGTTTTTTACCAGTGCGATTATTAATAACTGACCCACTTCCTTCTGGACAAGCACATTTATCTTCTTTGGGGACAAAATCGGTGAATCCTTTAGTTATATCTCCTGGACAATAAGGAGTACATTTTGTTAATAATTTACCGTCGTATGATTGTTCTTTCTTTACAGTATTTTCTGGACAATAGCAATCATAATCTTTAGGTAAAGCAACGCTGTATTTACCAGTTGAATCCAGTGTACATTTATTTAAGCAAAATTGTTTATCTCCTCTAACGATTAATTTTTGATTATCGGGACATGTACACCCCTGAGATATATTAACACCACCTTTATCACATATAGGTTCACATCTTTTTTTCATATTTCCATTTATTTCTTTAGTTACAAGTTTACTTACCATTATTTTATTCCCTTCTTTACCACCTTTACAATAACTGCAGTTTATATTATCATC
>Ga0233432_10001072_pt1 | contig 26518 bp, 20 predicted proteins | sample SI_122_August201_6_FD_179870 | JGI IMG/M metagenome (GOLD analysis project Ga0233432, IMG submission 179870) | Seawater microbial communities from Saanich Inlet, British Columbia, Canada - SI_122_August2016_10_MG | ecosystem: Environmental > Aquatic > Marine > Inlet | place: Canada: British... | reverse complement strand
CAGATGATTCAGATAGGGGTCCAGGAGGAGGTGCTCCTACAGATGATTCAGATAGGGGTCCAGGAGGAGGTGCTCCCACGGATGATTCAGATAGGGGTCCAGGAGGAGGTGCTCCTACAGATGATTCAGATAGGGGTCCAGGAGGAGGTGCTCCTACAGATGATTCAGATAGGGGTCCAGGAGGAGGTGCTCCTACAGATGGCTCTAGTGCTCTAGGAGGAGGTGCTCCTACAGATGATTCAGATGGGGGTCCCCCTACAGATGGCTCTTGCGCTCCAGGAGGAGGTGCTCCAGGAGGTGGTTCCCTTGGTAAACCCATAGGCATGACGGGTGAAGGTTGAGCAGGTGGCTCACCCCCATATAAACCTCTTTTTTTATGAACCCTCTTAGATGTATTTTTACGCATTATATTATAATACAATATTTTATTTATTAGTCCATATTTCCTCCATCATCTTCTATTTGCTCCCCTGTATCATAATTATCATTGGATAAATCGTCTTCAATAACATATTGTGTTTCATTAAGGGTTTGACCGTTCATTAATACATTTATATATGAAAGATCATCTAATTCATTTTTGTATCCCTCTTCTTCTATATGTTCCATGTTTTCCTTTTCCGATGCTTTGAAATGATTTTTAGTTCCAATACTATGTAATTCTGTAGATGCGTGTCTTTTATCATTACTCATTCCATCTAATTTATGAATGAGATTTTGTTTTTCTCTTTCTTTCTGAACACCTAATAATTCACTCAAGTTTTCTTTATTTGAATATACCCATGTAGTATCATATTTTTTCTCTAATAAATGTGTTATCATATCTAAAGAAAACTTTTCTAAAATGTCCGCACTATCTTCATCAATATCATTCACATCTAATTCATATCTTAAATTATCAGAAAATACTAATAATTCTTTAATAATATTTAAATAAACATATCTCCATAATGATTTCACATTATGGGTTAGAGATTTAGTAATATTTCTCTGAATATTTACATTATTTGTAACATTCTTTATTTTTTCATATAAATTGATAAAATGATCTTTAGCTTTGTCAAAATATTCAGTAAAGTCTTTAGAACCAGACTTTTTATATATGTCTTTATGATGAGAAAAATAATGAGTATCTATATATTTTTTATACCATTCTTTATTAACATCACTTATTCTCCAATATTTTGAGATATAAGAATTTTTATACCCATTATTTATGATATTTGATAAAATATATAATATCTCATTACTTACATCTTTAATATATTCATAATCAAACACATTATCTTCAATTAAGAGTCTAAAAATATCTTCGATATTCTTATCTGTTAAATTGCGATAGTTTATTTTACCTAAACTCTCTAGTTTAACTCTCATTTCATCTAATATTTTAATATGTGATTTTCTATCAGGGATAAAAATATTTTGAAAGTTCTCTTTACATAATTTATTATTATCTAAATAATTTTTCGTAAATGAGCCTATACTGATTAATAAATCACTATTTTTATCTTCTATTTCTATATATATTTCAGTTAAGTCTTTTTGGATTTCTTTTAATGAAACTATACCATCTTCAATATTTTCTAGAATATTAATAAATCTTTCTATATTGAAATCATAATCTTTATTTTCCAAAAGTGAAAAATATTCATTAATATGAGTTATATTAATAGAACTTTTTAATATATCACTAGTAATATTAATAGGTAGATTAATGTATGTAGAACTCAAGCGACTTTTGTTATGACAAAAGTCTATAATTTTGTGAAAGTTCTTTTCATTTTTAGGTATATCTTTTTCAAGGAAACCACTATTGTCTTCTAGATTTATAGACGAATAATTAGAAATATCTAATAAGAATTTTCCTAGATAATTTTGAGAGAAACCTCTTTTGACTATATTATTTGATGGATCAAACGCAAATGTTTTGAATATTTTTTCTTTAATTTTATCACTCATAATATTAAAATTAACCTCTGGGAATATTACAGGTATACTATGTTTATAGAAACGTTTCGGGTTAACATTTATCATAGACAAGTCATAGTTATTAATATTGATGTGTATAAAATCATTACAAGCTTCTTTTAATGTAAAACATGGTTGAAGATCATTATTCATCTTATCATAAAAAGTATTCATAATTTTTGGAATAAACTTATTCCTTAATTCTTTAAAACTTATTGGACCCATTGTCTTTGTTTTATTATTCCAACCACTTTTGATACAAATATCTTTTATTTCATCATTTGATTCATTAAAAAACTTTTCAATATTTGTATCTAAATAAAAGTTAGGTTTTTCTAATTTACCATAAAGACTAACAGAAAGATTAAACAATCTTTGAAAAGCAGTATTAATTAAACTATTTTTTTGAATACCCAATGATTTATGATTATCATAACTATCTATACCTGATACTTCTGCAATATTCTCAATATTAACTATATTATATGTTTTTAAAAGTAGATCCTTATTACTAATACTATTATCATTAACAGATTTATTAATTTGTCTAATTAGTTTATTATTACTAAGAGGTTTGTATATAGGCCATTCACAATTGATATATTTATTCTCTACATTTTCCTTAAATCTTAAATAATCTTTAAAACGTAGAATAAGTTTTGGGAAACTACTACCTAAGAAAAACTTAATCAAGTTCTCAATTTGAGCTTCTATATTCACCACATCATAACTCTTTTTTTCATTATAAAGTTCATCATAAATCTTTTCATATTTTTCACCAAAAGTATATGAAATCTTTTTCAAAACAAGAGCTATTTTACCTAAGAAATCTTTATTTATAGTGTTGTCACCTTTAAAAAGTTTAAAATCCTTTATATATTTGTTATTATAAATGGGTATTGATGTGGCAATAATTAACAATGATAAACTTATCATTGATATGATTCTATTAGTAACTTTTAAGAATATCTGAAATGATTTCAAAGATTTAGCTAATAATTTTTTATCTTTTTTATATTTTTTTTTAATATCTAGCATTCGTGGATGTTCATCACCCATGGTGATATTAAGCATATTATATCTCTTATTCGCTACTATATCTTCACTTAGTGATAAATGTATATCGATTATTGTAACTATATCTTCATCTTTCATTTCTACACCTAAACCCTGTGATATATTTTTTAGTAATCCTATATTGTTCATATCACTTTCATCATATTTTTCAAATAAATCTTTATCTTGAATTAATATTTCTTTAGTAGATGTAGGTAAATCATCTGAAAAACCATCATCGTGAGAGAACTCCTCTTTACAAATAAACTCACCACAATTTTTACAATAAATATTACCATCATCGGGAGGGAGTCTTTGATATTTCTGTTTCATCATGAAAAACTCTTCAGTTCCTTTATCACCAGATAAATAAGAATAATGTTTACATAATAGTCTCTTTTTATCATGGATCCCAATATACCATTCGGGTTCTTCAGAACTATTTACACAGAAAGTATCTATAAATCTCTTTATTAAAGTATTTCTTGAAGTAATATTCAACATACTAAAAATTATATCTTTTGATAATGATATTCTTTTCTCAATAGTTAATTCTCTTTTCACTATTTTTTTATACTTTAATTTATATATTTTTGGAGAGATCTTTGTATTATTCTTTAGTATATCATTTATATATGAGAAATCTTTATCTAAATCTGAGTAATTTATTTCATAGTTAATTAATAATTTAGCAATATCTTGGTAATTTTTCATTTTTTTTAATACATCATCATCTAAACTCATTAATATATTTTTAACAGAGGGTTTAATGTTATTTATATCATCTAATAATTCGTCTTTATCTTTGCTATTAATTTTATGGATAGTAAATGTATTCAAGTCATAATGTTCTTTTTTGAGTTCTTTTGTAATAATATCATTTTTTTTAAACTCATTTCTTTTATGAATATTAGTTTGTTTTACTAATTCTTGAAGTATACATTTTTCATATAAAGTTAATGCATTTGTATTAAGAAGATTATCTGAAATAAAAGGGAAATAATGATGGGGTATAGTTAATATACCCATCACATTTATTTTCATTGGTTTTCTTAATTCCATGAAGTTAGAATCACCCGTAATTCTATCAAAGTTTGTAGGTATTTTTAAACTACTATTATTTTTAATTTCATCAAAAGAATAAAGACCATTTATTCCTAAACAATTATTCATATTAAGGCAATTTCTATATACTTTTCCATCATAATCATCTATTGTTAATCCATCATTACTATCATCATGAATAATATTATCCCACAAATGTAGAAGATTTTTCATAATACCTACATAATTTTTATCATTTTTTGTATTCGTATCGGTAATGAGCATATCATTATCAATAAGATCTTTTAATTCTTGAGTTACATCATTATCTTCAGATATAATTTTTGTTTCATTAGTTATGATTGGTATATACCATTTATCAAATATTCTTTTCTTTTGAACTTCTTCACCCGATATATCTAGTAATATATCAGCATAATCTATTATTTCTTTCATAGATTTAGTTTCAGAATCTTTATTATATTGAGAATAAAGAGTAGAAATAAGAATTTCTTTTAACTCTTGTTTTGAATAAACACGGTCTTTCTCTTGTACTAAACTATAAGCTATTTCACTATTATCTTGTATATTTTCTTCCAATATTTCAGGTAATTCCAATAATTTCATATCGTATTTTTTTATCTTTTGAATATCTAAGATTTCATAATCATCTGTTTTCATTTTTATAATACCTCCATCTTCAGTTTCAAATAGTAAAGATTTATTATTATTTTTAAGGGTAAAATATTTACCCTCTTGATTATCAACATCATGAACACTCCCTAAGAACTTTTTATCATCTGTAAATAATACAATAAATGTATCTCCTAAGCTTGGTATAACACCCCAATTAGAATCGTTCTCATTTTCTGAATTACCCCAATCATCTATTGAGTCCCATTCTACAGAATCACCCCATGTATCTGTTTTCATTTCAGGTATTTCACTCATTAAAGATTGCTATATATTAAAATAGATATTTTATACTTAAAAAAATGGTTGTATGATATAAGTAATAAGTTAAACGATGGAAATTAAAGATATTCTAGATAATCATAGTAATGATATGAATACATTTTTAAAAAAAAATAAAATTAAATACAGGAAATATTCACAGGATAAATGTTATATTATGAAAATAAATACAGATGATATAGTAGAAGAATGGCAAAGAAATCTAAGAGGACTAATTTACAATTATGAGGAAAAGAAGATACTTGTTTTACCACCACCTAAATCTTATGAAATAGAAGGATATATAAATGATGATATTACTTTCACAGAACTATTTGATGGAACTATGATAAATATATTCTATAATAATGATAAGTGGAATATATCTTCAAGATCTACAATAGGTTGTAATAATAAGTGGATAATGAATAAAACTTACAAAGAATTATTTGAAGATACACATAGTATTGAATATGAAACTCTTAATAAGAATTATTCTTATAGTTTTGTTCTTCGTAATAAATGTAATAGAAATATTTCATACATAGAGAATAATGAAATTATTCTTGTTAAGATCTTTGATACTATCAATCTTTGTGATATTGAGCTAGATGATGAACTAGGTTTTAAAATACCAAAAGTTTATAATAGTATGAAAAATATTGATATAACAGATTGTAGAATAAAGGGTTTTACATATACATTGGATAATAAACGATATAAATGGTTATCACTATCTTTTAAGAGAATGAAAGAATTAAAATTGAATATAAATAATAAATCTTTAATGTATTATGAATTGAGAAAGAATGGTAATCTTAAAGAATATTTACATTATTTTCCCGAAGATAGTGATAATTTTTCTAAAAGCAGAGATTTTTTTCATTCTCTAAAAGATAAATTGCATGATATATATTTTTCAATATATGTTAAAAAAGAGTGTGATTTTAAAGATATTAATTATGAATATAAACCTCTTATAAAAGAGATACACCAAATATATTTATCATCTGGAAATAAGATAAGATTGAAAACTATTGAAGATTATCTACATAATTTACCATCTAAAAGATTAGTTTTTGTAATGAACTTTTCAAAGTAATTTTTCGGATACAGAAATAATTTCATCATATATAGATGAGATATCATTTATCACATCTTCTAAAAACTTTACAATCGCATTTAATTTAGCTTCATCATTATTCTTTGCTATTTTATTTTCAGGATTAATCGAAATTGTGAGAATAATATGTTCTTCTAAAGGATGTGAACGCCTATAACTACAAATATTTATTAAAGATTTATCATCTATAAAATTGTTCACTACATGACTTTGAATAACATTTCCTAAAGTATCATCTTCACCGGGAATAAGGATTTCATAAGTTGTATTAGATTTTTTATGGTTTGTTACACTCATCGGTGTTTCTTTACCTTGAACGAGAAGAATAAGATTATTTTTAAGATTATTGAGTTTATTCTTCATAATATTATTTGCTAAAATGAATAAGTCCTTAGATTTTAAATAATGACATGAAGTTACTTTAAAATCATAAATGTAAGGTTCTCCATTTACATCGCGATGAAAATATCTTTCACTTTCAGATAATTCTAAAGATTTTATAAAGTTTAATCTTTCAGCTTCATTTGTTATATTCTTAAGATCAGCTTTTTCATTTGATACACTTTTGAACATATCAATATCTTTTGTGAAGGTGTATACCGCATCAGAAACAGCTTTCCATCGAGCATGTTCTTTTCCATTGGATACTGAAGGTGATCCATATAACGATATTTCTTGATTATATGAATCACTGGAGTATGTGTTTTTAAGTTCAGTTATAAGATTATAATATTCTCTTTCTTTATAAATAAATGGTCTAATAATTTTCTTTTTTTCTTCTTTAGAAAGTGTCTTTTTTAAATCGTAATTATTGATATCAAGAATATTAAGATTAACATCTTCAAGGTTATCTTTAAGAGGATATATTTCAAACATATCACTTGTTACGAATAAGAATGGTTCATTGGTATTATGTTTTACTTGTAGTTGAAATAAGTAATCTTTATTATATTCAAATGGATCAATGAAAAGAGGTATCAAAGATATTCTATGAAGTAAGAACTCATTATGTGATGAAGTCTTATTAGTTTCCATCTTAAGATCACTTAGTTTCCCTTCATCAAATCTGAATCCTACACATGGGATTTCTGTTAGAAGGATACGTCTAAGAGAGTTTACAATACTTTTTTCAAGACCAGTATCTCTTTCTCCTGCTATAGTAAAGTTAAGAGTTTCATCTTCATATGTTGTATTATCAATTGTAATTTTCATTATTAACTTTATATTAGTGTATAATATTATATTTAAATCAAATTTTATGTTTATTCTTAGATAGATTTTTTTATGACTATATAAATGAGTGAAAGAAAGATATTTATTAGTAAAAGATGCGATCATTGCATTCGATTAATTGTAGGTTTATCTAAACACGATCTTTTGAGATATTTTGATATCGTTAATATAGATACATTAAGTAATCTACCCCCATTTATAACTTCTGTCCCCACATTATTTCACAATGGACAGATTACTTCTGGGGAAAAACTCTTTGACTATATGAATGATTTTGCGAAAAAAATAATGACAGCTAATGAAAATAAAGAGAAAAAGAAAGATGATGATGATTTAGAAGCATGGTGTCCAGATGGAGGTTGTTCTATAGGATTTTCTGAAATAAGTGAAAATGATGATAATTTTAAAGAAAGTTTTCATAAAGATTTTGGGAGTTCTTATGAGACACTTGGTTTTGATCCACAAAAAACACCATCTTTAAATAATGAGAATACTAGTAGTGAAGGTAAAAGAGTAGATGATTTTAATAAGAAATATGAAGAGTTTATGAATAGTAGAAAATAATATACTTAAAAAAGAATGTGCGTATAAAGATATTAAATAGTATAAAGGGATAATAAAAATGGATAACGATATTCTGAGCACAAACTTTTTGAAAGTATTCACTTCATTTGTTAAAGAGTTGTCTACGAGTTTTCCTGAATACGAATCAGTAATTTATGAAAATTATAATTCAGTTATTGATTCAACTGATTTCTCTATTCAAAAGAATGAATTAATGAAAGAGTTCATGGATAGGATACATAAAGTTTCTAATCTTATAAAATCAAAAGATAATAATTTATTCTTAAATGATGAAATATTACTTACAGGAGTTTCTTTAAAAGAAATATGGTCATCAAAAATAAATGATAAGACTAAAGATAGTATTTGGAAATATTTACAGGCTTTTAGTCTTTTAAATGTATCATACAGAGCAAATGATGAACTAAAGAATACTTTAGAATCACTTTCTTCCGGAGAAAAGGAATTAAATACTAAAGATAAAGAATTAATTAAAGAGCTTAAAAATATTAAAGAATTGGGAGAAGATATAAAAAAAGAAAGTGTTCAAGAAAAAGAAGATAATGTTCAAGAAAAAGAAGATAACGCAGAAACGAGTCCATTTGAAGATATAATAAAGAACTCTCAAATAGGTAAAATAGCTGAAGAGGTTTCTAATAGTATCAATATGGATGAGATGTTGGGAGATTTAAATGATGATAGTGATATGGGTGAAGTTTTTTCAAAGTTAGTGAGTGGAGGTGGTATAGGAAAGATATTTGAAGGAATTAATAAAGTTGTTACAGAAAAAGTAGATGATAATGAACTTAGTAAAGAGGAATTACAGAAAGAAGCAATGGATATGTGTGAAAATATGGGACAAAACTTATTTTCACAAATGGGGAATATGATGGGATCTTCTGGAGAACCGAATCCGATGGCTATGTTTCAACAAATGGGGAATATGATGGGATCTTCTGGAGATTCAAACCCGATGGGCATGTTTCAAGAAATGGCTCAACAGATGCACCCACAAAGGAGAGAACAAATGAGAACTGAAACGAATACAAGTACAAATCCTACAAGAGAGAGACTTCAAAAAAAACTCGCCAATAAAAAAAAACAGAACTAATTTATTGTATATATAATATATACAATAAAGATGTTTACACAATTTTGGATAAATGATATAAGTATCCTATATAATAGAAATCATATCTTAGAGATATTTCCGTCTCAAAACTTTGATATTATACGCAAACTGAATGCTATATTTAGATTTTCATTATACTACAGTTTACTAGTTTTCTTATATAATCGTAATAATACGAATGTATTTTATATTCCTATTGTTGTTGGTATTTTAACATATATAGTTTATAAAAAAAATAATAGTATTCAAGTAGATGATGCTTTAATACAGAGTATCAACGGAAATAAAGAAAGTGTTCAAGATATGGGTGAATCATGTCGTATTCCAACTAAAGATAATCCTTTTATGAACCCCCAACTTTCAGATTTTGGAAACAATGTAGAGGTTAAAGAGGCATGTACTTCATTTGACAATAAGGGTATACAGAAGAAAATTGATGAATACTTTGATGAAGGTGTTTTTAAAGAGTTTTCCGATATATTTAACAATAAAAACTCTCAAAGACAATTTTTTACTGTACCTGGAAGAGATGTTCCAAATGATCAGGGTTCTTTTGCCCAGTGGTTATATGGTTCTCCACCCACATGTAAAGAGGGAAACCAGATAGATTGTTTATCATTTAGAAATGGTGGTGGTATGCCTTCAGGGGGAGTGGGTTCACCACCCCCATAAAAATAAAATATATAGTTTAGATATAATAGAATGGTTCAAAATTATTCTGGATACAATGGTGAGATGGAAAAATTGGACGAATCCTGCTTACAGCAGTCTGTAGATGCTAAAGATTTTACTCTTTTTAATAAAGCCTCTTTAAATAGTGATAGAGCGACAATAGATATTGATATTACTCAATCAAGAGGTCCTGGTAAATATCTTTTAGATAATTACAATGGGTGTGGTTGTGAATTAAAAGATGCTCGAGAATTACAATTATCTCAACCAGTTATAAGTTTTGAGGGTGGTAAAGGATGGATTGGTGAAAAAGGTTGTTTAGTAGATAAAGATAGTGATTTGAGAATAGGTACAGAAAAGCTAACAGATTTAAGATATGTTAATCAACTTCATGAAAGACCTCATTTAACAACTGGTAATTACATGTATGGATATCATGATGTAGATAATGAAAGTATTATTCAGTCGGGGAACTTAACTAAAGATCAGAGACCTTGTAATGTTCTCTCAGGAATAACAATTGGAAATATATTTACACCAATGATTCCTAAATTGAGGGGTGAAATACAGGATATCAAACATATTATCCCCGAAGATTCTATGCAAGATTGGGTGAGAAGTGGATTACCCACTAGACAGATTGCTAGAAATGAAGATTATATGCGTAGATGTCAAGAAAAGACTTTTAAATAATTTCTATATGTAATATATATTAAGTATGGATTCTGCTTTAACTACAATAGATTATATGACTAATAACGAAATTCAAAGTGATCTTAAATATTCTCAATCTGTAGGAAATTATTCCTCATTAACGGGATATGGTGTGGGAAATACACTAACTGATTTGGAATCTAATCTAAAATTATTAAACTTCCCTTTAACAAATAATCCTTTAAAAAAATATTCACCCGATAAGAGTGAGAAACCTGTTAATATTTTTAAAGAAGATGGATTTTTTAATAGTGAATCTATTTCACAAGTAAATAATCCATTAGATTTAAAAGAACAAGGAATTAATCGTTTTCAATTCCTTCATTTAGATCCTCAAAAGAACGCAATAGAACCATTTCCTAGATTAGGAAATAATACGGTTTTAGAGACATTAGATAATCATAAAACATTTTGCTAAAATAAACTTACCCATCTTTAATTTCCACATCCACAATCAGACTCTTTTATGAAACCAAAGTAACCTATAACACTCAAGATAAACAACAAAAATAATAAATCACATCTACTCATACTCTTAAAATAATTTTTCATTTTTAATACTCTATATAAGAATATTAGAAAATATTTAAGATTTAATCTATAATAATTAAATAATTAAATAATGATTCAATATCTTCATGACTCTATACTATATAATACAGACTTGAATAATACATTTGCGATTGAAGGTGAGAATAAGATTAAAATTAATTCTAACAATTGGCATAAATATCTCGATATCGTTGGATGGGGTAAATTATCTCTTAGTATAATAAAATATTTGAATCGTAATAGTAAAATAAGAAATAAAAACTCACCTTATGGTGTAATTGACTGTGGGGGTGATGGCGAGTGTTTATTTCATTGTATTTCACACGCACTATCAAGTGATTTTAAAGAATACTATGACTATAAAGATATTCGTAGAATAGTCGCTGAATCAATAGATGATGATATATTCCAAAATATTATTGAAACTTACAGAGTTCTTAAAGATAGCAATGATTTTGATGAAGAATGGGACCCATGCGAAATTAATTGTAAAGAAGATTTCCAAAGGATTATAAAAGAAGGAGGTAATAATTATTGGGGGGATCACATACTTTTTCAACTTATAATAAGAGCTCTTAAAATAAATATATTTATACTTAAGTTGGATAATACTACAAATGATTATGGTATTTACTCTACCTATCAAGAATACAATAAATCTCTAAAAAGCATAATATTATTATATGAAGATAATATTCATTTTAAACTTGTGGGATATTTTAAAGATAAGATGATAACACTTTTTAAAGACGAGGATATTCCTTCTGAAATAAAAAGAATCTATAGTATAATATAATATCTCATAATGGAAGGAACTATCTTTTTAGGATTAATAGGGATGGGTTATTTGATGAGTTCTAAAGAGTCTCATAATATAGATAGTGTTATGAAACCTGAATTACAAGAAGAGAGCAAAACGAGTGTTTATGATATAAATAATTTTAAAGATTCTAAAAATGTTGAGAAAAGTTTACTTGAAGAATCTCATAAAAAAGCTTATGATAACAAGAGTAATATTGTAGATGATATTACTGGGAAAGAAAAAATATTTGATATAAGTCAAAATACAGAGGGTTATGGTGAAAATATTTTCAGTGAATTATTGGGATTAGATATTTCTAGGGATGCTTTCAGTTCAGATGATAGAGGTATACAGATGGCACCATATTTTAGTGGCTCTGCAAATCAAAGAGGTATATCTTCATCTGGTTCTGTGAATCCTCAAGAAAATATAGCATTAAATAGATCAAATGGTGGTTCAGCGGCACAATACTATTATAACAAAAGAGAAAGAGAAGGTGATAGACCTGTTCCATATGGTAATATTTTTGGGATGCAAGATACAGGACCAGCCATGGAACAGGAGAGATATATATCAAGCCAATATAGAACAAATGATTTACCCTTTCAACAGGAAAAGATTGTTCCTATAGATGAAAAGAGTTCAATTAATAGAGATGTTGAAATGGCTAGAGCTCAAAGAAGTTCTGTTGATAATACTAGAACATTAAGTAATCAAAAAGTATCTTTTGGGGGTAAGATTAATCCGGGTAAAGGTATTAGTCATCGTGGAAGAGAAGGTCAGGTCTTTAAGAATCACGTGAATCAAGAATATGAAAATACTGAAGATAGATGGTTAAAAACAACTGGTGCTTTTGAAGCCAAGAGTATAAGACCAGCTCAAATTTTACCTGAAACTAATCGTCAAAAAGCTAACGGACCTTTAATTGGTCCTATATTTTCAACGAGTAATGTTTCAGGGCAAAGAAGACCCTCCTTTAAAGAATCAGATAAACAACAATTAGAATCGGACTCTTTTAGAAATGTCAAACCTGAAACACAGATAAATGATGATCTCGGTAAAGGTGGATATCGTGCTTATCCAAATGAAAGAGATCTTACCCAAGAAACTAAACATGAGGGGACATTATCATCTATCTTTCAGGCTAATACAATGGATATTCAAGATAAAATTAAAACTACTGTTAAAGAAACTACTATAAATACTAAGAATATGGATAATCCGACTCCAGTAATCAATCTACCTACTGATAGATTACATGATTCGGTAAGAGTAACGAGAAAAGAAACAGTCCAGGGTGATTACACTGGTATTGCTGGGTCATCTAATCCTCAAGAAATGGCAAGCGATCAATACTTAAGAGCAGATACGAATCCTGATAAAGAAGTAATTGCTCAAGGGAGAGCACCTACACAGGTTTCTACAATGCTTATGAGTGGTGAGGACATGATGAATGTAGATATAAAGAAGATAGAAAGTGATTATTTTACAAATAGAATTACGAATGGGGATAAAGTTAATAGTGCTATCCCTGGATGGGATTCTTGTGTAATAACAAATGATAAGGATACATTAAATAATAGTAAACTCGCTAATAGAATAAATAATGAAATCCTTGATCCATTCAGAAAAAATGAATATACTCAATCATTAGAATCTTTTGCTTATTAAGTTATATTTTATAATGTATTATTTTTATAATGTAATATATATATAGTAATCTTATGTATTCATCACCTTTGACTGGGTTAAATATACAATATGATAGAAGATCGTGTGAAGATGATGATAATTGGGTCTCTACCCTAGATAATTCGGTGAGATGTTCAAACTTAAGTCCTACAGATGAAAAATGTCATCACTATGATGTAAATGGAAACTCGGGGTATGATAGTTGTCCAAAAGCATGCGGAAATTGTTTTGAAGATGCACCAAGTGCTTCTGAAGATTCTGGTGAAAGCATGGAATCACAGCCTATGGGATTATATTCTGGAGAGACTGGAGAAACAAATGAGTTTGATCCTTTAGGTTCAAGTTCAAGAGGTAGAGGTGATTTAGAAGATTTAGTTTACAGATTTACATATGAGATAAATGATAAAATAAATGATCTTAGTGAAAAAATTGATGGGGTTAAAGATGATACTCTTTCAACAATAACAGAAAATGAAGAAATTGACAGAGGTGTTTGTTATAAAACAGTGTGTGAAAATAAAGATTCTTCGGATTCTCCAGCACCACCTAGTAATTGTGATGATATTGCATGCGAAAAACAAATGTATAGTCTGTGTGAAACAAACTCATGTTGTAAGTTAATACAAGATGCTACCCCAGAATTTGTAATGGCAGACGAAAGTCAAGATAATGATAACCATAAATGTCAAAATGCTCCTTCTGACTATACATATTTACCTTTCTCACGAAATATTATAGATGTAGATATTGAGACATATCAACGAGATGTAATGAGAGCACCGCCCCCTTCTGATAGTAACCAAATGGATTTTAGTATAGAAATAAATGAACAAACCTTATCACCAATTAGCAATATAAAACGTGGAGGTATAACATATATTGGACTTCAAAGTGATACAATAAATAATTTTAAGATACCATTAAATGATTTCTTTTATATGAAACACGTTTATTGGGCTCTATTTAATGATACAATTGATATAAAAAATTCTTGGACTCCTTATAGTTTTAAAGATATTGAAACTCCCATATCATCCACAGGAGATAGTAAATATTTAGTTGTTAAAATATTACCACATTCAATAGTTAAGTCAGAAATATGTAGTAATGAAGATTCAAATATAGATGAAAAATATTGTGATATATTTAAAGATAAAAATGCAAAATATTATATTTATTCAAAATCTAGAAGTTTTAACTTATCAGAATCACAAGAAAAGAGTTTTAATTATGGAACTTTCTTTTATACTAATGAAGGTGGAGAGTTCAAAAACCTGCCTCTCACCAATCCAGAAGACCCTGCTGCTACTCCATATAAAGTAAGTAATGATTTTATAGGTGAAAAAGTAACAGGATTATATTTTCATTACAATATAGATAAACTTATTTATAATGAAACAGATCATCCATTATCTATTCAATCTCGTAAACTACATATTGAGATAAAATATCCTCTAGAAGGTGATGATATGGAAACTAGACCGATAGATGAACCAGATATTTTTGCACTTAATAATAATCTTCAATCTCCAGTTCCATTCTTATATAAGATTCATGATTTTGATAAAGAAGAATATAATATAAACTTAGCAGATATAGAAATTAAGATTGATGGTGGAACAAGGATATTTTATAAAAAGAGTAATGAAAAATGTGATGATAAAACCATAAATATAACATGGTGGGTATCAGTCATATTTATCATATTGGCGATATTTTATATTTATGTGATGTATTTTGTTCTATCCGATACTAAGTTTAAATCACATGAAACTCAAATTATCACCTGGTTAACAATGTTATTACCTGCTATATTTATAACTCGTTTTTTGAGGAAAAAATGGCGCGCGTTCTCTAAAATGCTAATTTATATTTTCATTTATTTTTTAAGTTGGATTATTTATAGTGAAGGCATAAATGATGAACACTTTTCACATTTCGGAATAAATACATTTATGATACTATTTCTAGTATATCTTATAAATATAACTACATATACAGATTATTTAAATAAGTTTATAAATCCTGAAAAATCAGATTGTGATTCAAGCAAAGCTTATCCAATATCATATGTTGCAATCATACTTATATTACCATTTTTACAAGAAAAATTTATGATATTTAATAATCATTATTATGTAAGGAAAATTATATTTTTAATAGCTTCTGTATTTTATCATATTATCAAATATATAAATGAACAAACTGATACAGATGATAGCCACTATATGGAAAAAAATATTTATGAATGGTTCGGTTATAATAATAATAGTTCGGGAATGGGTGCGTTATTTAAATTATTTAGAGATATAATTATACTTATTTAATTTCTTATATTTGAGCATTTATAGTTTAATTCACTTACTAATATTATAGTATATATATATATATGTATGGTAAAGTGATACTTATTATTTTAATATTATTATTCCTTCTTTATTTATGGAATAATATTACAGAATCAGTATCAACTGATGATACAAAAAAACTTATTTTCAATTCAGGGGTAAATTTATACAACCCTAAGATATTTTTTAACATGGCAACTATACTATCCAAACAAAAAAAGGATAATCTTGTATTAGGTAATAAAGAAGGTTTCCCTTCAAAAATAAAAATGATGGATAAAATTAAATTTTCTGAAAATATACATATCCAATATTCTCCTGATGAAGATATAGAAGATCCATATTTCACATATAATAATAATGAAATTACTATAAATAATGTAGACTATATTTCTGGGGTCCTTGATACTTTCCCCTATTATTGTGGAAATGGTGAAACAGAACTTGGTGATAATTATTATACAGATGATAGTCAACATTCTTTATTTAGAAATACAAGATTGGCAGTATTGACTAAAGTTGATTCAGATTTTAACTTCCCAATAAAAAATATAGAAGATTTAATTGATGATACAATTATTATAAAATTAAAATATATTAAAGGGAGTGATAATCATTTTAGGGTTATGGTTTTAGATCCTGATAATAGTAATTTAAATAATTATTTATTAGACACTACAACTATATTCATGTATATATATGAAGGATTAGATTTAGATGACAATTTTATTACAATTCCAACACCACCTCCAGCAGAAGCAGCAGAAGCACCAGAAACAACGACAGAGGTAACTCCATACGTAACTCCATACGTATATAAAAGTTTAATGAATATACCTTGTAGTAAAATAATGGATTTATATGGTAAAAGACATTCGATATTAATGCAGGCTTTAGGAGTTGAAGGCGCTAAAAATCCTCCCACATGGTTACATAACTTTTTATTTGATCATATTCATAAAAATATTGCATTAGAAGATTCAAATAGGAGTAATCTTATTTTTGATACTCTACTAGGGAATATTATGTATACAACAGGAGATTCTGAACGTACATCATTATTCAATAATTCTTTATTTAAAGATAATATTAAAATAATGAAATATAATTTAATATTTCATCATTATCAATTACAGAGTTTTAATTCTGATAATAAGATATTAGAGTATATTGCGTTGGATGTATCCGATTATAATGATATAAAAAATAAATCTCCAGATGAAATTAGAGAGATGTTTTCAACATTACTAAGTGGAAATAATCAAATGAATAATAATGAAATTAATCATCAGATTGATATGGGAATAGATAATATTCAAAATATGATATATACTATAAGAATAGGTCCAGAAACTAATGTTAAAACTTATGTAACATTTCCATATTATTTTCATATGTGTAATGGAGATACTAGTTCTATTATAGGTATTTTAAACCAGCTTATATTAGAATTAAAAGATAATAAATTATATACATTATATACAGATGTTTGTAGATATACTGATAATAGTCAAAAAGCAGCTGGGGAAAATACACTCCCAGTTAATAATTATGCTAAAAATATTAATAGTGTAGATAAAGGTGATTCTGTAATGTTACGAACAAATATAGAACAGATGCCCGATTCTTAGGTTTAATATTGCGTTTTTTATTCTAAAATTAACATATGGATAACATAAATGTCCCTGTATTTGCACAAGCTAAAGTTGAATATACAAAACAACTCATAGATATTTTATACAATCATATATTTGATGGATTTTCATCTATTTATAATGAATCAAAGAAAATATATCTTACAAAAACGGGAGTCCCTATATTAAATATTTTCAGAAAACTATTAGAAAATATCCCTATATGGAACAATGAAATAATTGAAGAAGAAACTAAAAGGATTGTAAAGGTTAGTAGATGTGACTGGTTAGATGATCTAGTTACCGCAGTTTTTATAAGTCATACACGTATTCTCATGTCTATTGGACCCAATCAAAATACAAATAAAATAAATGTATCTGTTCCAAAGACTCCTAATTTTATACATAAAATATATATTAATATCGCAAGAGATATATGGAAAAATCCTTATTTATATAATGAGAATGTAGCTGGTCATGATAGACAACGAAATATGAATCGTATTGAGGAAATAATAAAATTAAATATAGAGACTACCATTCGTAAAGAATTACCTGTAAAAGAGATTTTAAGAGGTCATTTAGATACATATGAAAATAGTGAAAAGTTAGATATTCAAATGATATTAAATGAGATAAAGAAAAATAATGGCGAGATGTTAATGAATAATGATACTAATGAAACTAATGAAACTAATGATACTAATGAAAATGATGAAAATGATAATAATGATAATAATGATAATAATGATAATAATGATAATAATGATAATAATGATACTTCTGAAGAAACCCCTGAAGTATTTAAAGAGAATGCTAGTCTTCCCGAATCTAATCAAAACTCATATATTCCACAAAAAGAAGAGTATGATAATGTAGATATAGTTGATAAAAATAAAGAGGAAGATATATCTAATATTAATAACTCTTCATTAGGAGATAATATATATAATGATCCGAATGATCCCAGTGTTGAAGACATAAAGAAAAATACGGAAAACATAGTTGTAAATGATATAACATTACCAGTTATAGATGATTCTAAACCCGAAGTAAAATCTGAACCCTCTTTTATTAAGGATACTACAGAATTAAACAAAATAGACAATACAAATGAACAAATATCTCCATTGGTTAAGAAAGAAGAAGATAAAGATGTTAAAATGTTTTCCTTTGACTCACTTTATCCTGGTATGAAAACATTTGGTTCTATAACAAAAGAGGATAAAAAAGAAGATAAAAAAGATAACTCTCTGAATACATTAGGTTCAATAGGTGAAAATAATATAGTAAAAGAAGAAAATATAGATAAAACTGTTGAGAATATTTCTCAGAATAATGATAATATTCTTAAAGAAGTCATGAAATTAGATAAAAAAGAAGAGAGTATAGATGAAACTGAAACACTCGATAATTTCTTTAATGATGTAAAGAAAATAGCTAGTGAGAAAGATAAAAGTATAGATGTAGACACTAAAGAAGAATCATATACATTTTTTGATTAGTTGTGTATAAATCATAAAAATAAAATAATTCGTTTAAATAATGATAGATTCACCTGTGATATTTGGTTTGATGACAAGTAGTATTATATGTCTTATAATTTATTTTATATTAAGAGAAAAAAATAAATATAATGAAGATAAATATAATGAAACTAAACAAGATATAATAGGATTATTCTTTATTATATTTTTTACAATATTCATAACTCATATAATATATGATAAAACAAGTTCTAAGAATATTGTTCCAATAGAGGTGAATAATGGTCAATGTCCATTTTAGTTATATTCTTAATCTTTTTCTATTTTTCTTTTCATCAGTCCTTGTTTCATCTTTATTTATTTTCTTTTCAGTAATATTATCTAAAGAAAGGGAATAACATGTCTTTAGTGGGAAATTAGACTTTTTAACTCTATATTCTTTAAAGAAATCATTTATCAAAATATCTCTTGGAAGTGAGTTTTTTGCATATTTTGATATATTAATATAAAGTGAAAAATCATCATCTTGTTTGTCTAAACGATTATTATTCATATCTGTAGTGGTATATTTAAGAAACTCCATTAAGTCATCATATTTTTTTACAATATCTTCTTCATAATTTTCATCTATATCATCTTCATAATTATCTCTTACTTCATCGAGAATAGTAATTGATAATCTGCAAAGATCAAAAAAATAACTGGGTTCATTTCCATTGGTGGGTTTCATGAATGGTATAGAAGATGAATATTTATACTGACCCTCAGCTTCCCCATATTTTGAAAAAGCATCATTCATAAATATTTTTTTCTTAAAGTTTATAATTGATCTACCAAAATCAATAATTTTGAATATTTTGCCATAAGTTGGAACTTTAAAATAAATATTGTTAAACTTATAATAGATATATTTCTTTTCTGTTTTAGAATACATGATATTACTTATATGTAAATCATTATGGGTAAAACCAAAGAACTTTTGAAGATATGCTAAAGAAAATGCTACTTGAAAATAACAAGATTTTATTTCATCTAAACATAATGAATTATCTATTAATTCATCTAATGTTCCTTCCAGTTTTTCAATGAATAAACAGATTGTGGGACAATCTTTAAGTTCTGCGATAATTATATCTGAAAAATCATAGCTATCTAAAGAACTATTATCCGAACTTTCAGATAGTACTGAATCACTTATATCACTCCTTGGAATACTTTCAATTGAATCACTTGATTTATTACTTTTATCACTAGTATTTGTATATTCTTTATCAAAATCTTCTACAGATATTTTTTTTAAAATAAAAGATTTATCTAGTGTCTTGTGAAACTCTTCATTCATATCAAAACTATCAATATCATCTGTAACATCATAATTAATATTTTTTAGACCATTTACGGAGCCATAATATATTGGGAAACACGGCAATTTGTTTTTTATAGTTAATTCACTGAAAAGATAAGAACAAAATACATCTATGTATGCCATATTATCAAAATTATTTATTTTTTTTTGTGTATTTGCTATATAATTAGATGGTAGAAGTGGATTTCTTTTGTAATATGTACAATAATTATTAAGTATATAATGAATTGGATCTAATAAGGGGATAGATTTACAAAATATTTCTTTATTATCAATACATTTTTGTGAAGTATTATAAATATCACCTTTTACAATACTATTAGAGTTTGTTTCATATGATTTTTGTATCTCTGTTATCTTTTGAAGATAATAATCCCGTTTAAAATCTATACATTTATGTGAGTCTTTTGTATTATGAATATAGAAATATAAAGACATTATAGGATAATACATCTGCGTACTTCTCATATCTAGACTTTCTTTTATACTTTTGTATAAAGTATTTCTATCTTTTCTTGACCATTTATGTTGTTCTAAATGTATAGACATATAACTTCTACTTAATAAATATTTCTAAGATTAAACTTAATAATTTTTTTATATTTTAGTATATAACTCATTATGGAAATACAATTAACTAAGTTTGATATGAACAAAATAAAAGATGATAAGGTTGTTGTCCTTATTGGAAAGAGAAATACAGGAAAATCTTTCTTATGTAAAGATATTCTGTATCATCACAGAGATATACCTTGTGGGCAAGTTATATCTGGAACAGAAGCTGCAAATCAGTTTTATTCAAGTTTAGTTCCCAAACTCTTTATACATGAAGAGTATCAAGATAGTATTGTAAATAATGTTCTTAAAAGACAAAGAATGATGATAGATAAGATAAAAACTCAAACTAACATTGACCCCAGATTATTTGTGGTGTTTGATGATTGTCTTTATGATAATAAGTGGGTTAAAAATAAAGATGTCAGGAGTTTATTTATGAATGGTAGGCACTGGAAGATATTATTTATGATAACCATGCAATATGCTCTTGGTATCCCCCCCAATCTAAGAACAAATATAGATTATGTATTTATTCTTAGAGAGAATTATGTAAGTAATCGTAAGAGATTATATGAGCATTATGCTGGTATGTTCCCAACATTTGAGATGTTCTGTCAAGTTATGGATCAGTGTACAGAGAACTATGAATGTTTAGTTATAGATAATAATGCTCAATCAAATAAACTAGAAGATCAAGTATTTTGGTATAAAGCAACCGAGAGAGGTGAGTTTAGAATAGGAGCAGATGATTATTGGAAATATGATAGTGAACATCGTGATGAAAATAATATGAATAATGAAGGTCACGAACACAATTATAAAAATAGATATGTAGTAGATAAAAAATATTAAGTTAATAGTATTCTAGATACTTATTATTTATAAATTATTCATGATAACTTTCTTTAGTCCTTGATAATCTCTATCTTGAACTTTTACCGTTTTAGTTACAGTACCACCCTCACTAACTTCAAGAACATAATGTGGAAATCCTCTAACATTATATTTTTTTACAATTTCTTTATTCTCATCAGAATTGTATTTTTCAATGATGATTGTTACGCCATTTTTAGTTGTATTATTTAGTTCACTCATTATCTTGTCAAAATCGGGGAGAGCTTTCTTAGACCATCCACACCAGGGAGCATATATTAGTTTCAGAGTAATTTTTTTAGATGAGGGTTTTGTCACACTCCCCATGCCTTTTTCTATGTCCTTTTCTACACCCGATAGTCCACTTTCTAAATCACCTAATGCTTGAAACATTCCACCTTCAACAAACCCCTGAATATCTCCTGAACCACTTCTTTCAGAAAGTAGTTGTGAGTTTTTTCTATAGTTATTTGATGGTATCATCCCGGGAGGTAAAAGAGAATAATCTCCTAATTTATGTCCATCATTAGATTTATTTGATGCCAAATATTCAGATTCTTTTTTCATCGTTTGTGTTGGTTTCTGATTTAATGGTTTCGGATCGGGTATAATTTTATCTTCAGATTTTACTGTATTCGTTGGTTTACCTTTCTCAAAAACACCCGGATATTCTGCTCCCATATTTGCCATCCCTTCTTCAGTTGTAACTAATAAGTAAATAAAAAATAATCCCACGAGAACACTTAAAGAATAAATATTTTTTGAAACAAATTTGTAAATAGAACTACTAAACTCATCAAAAGAAATCATTATATATACAATTATATTTTATTTTTAATAGGATAAATCACTAAGTTTAAAATATTCTTTTTTGTTTCCCATTGGGCGACAAATAATGAATGGTATACGCTTCTGTTTTAGTTCTTCTACTGCTATATCATAGGCACTTGTAAATCTTTCAACGTTTGTTATGAGTGGTTGAGCTCCATCTGATATTTGAGAAGATCTTTCTGAAAGAATACGAGTCATCTCATAATTTGTAAGAACTCGAACACTCTTATTCTTTTTTAACATTTTATCATAATTCTTTAAGAAATCATAATTATTATCATACTCATTTTTTAGTTCAACTACTTCTTCATAATCATAATTTTCATCCATGATTATATTCTTTATACTATTATCTTTTATATTATTTAAATCAAATTTAATCTATTTGATTTTTCCATTTTTGACCACAATTATCACAGATATACATATATCTCATATTTTTATCATCATATTTTATATAAGTAATTGAGTTTCCATCAACATTGCATTCGGAATTAGGACACTTAATATTTTCATTTCCTACAATCTTAGGTAGAGTAATGTCATGTGTTAAATGAGAGCAGGTATTCAAAAACTCACTCTTATCTAGTTCTCTTGTTGATACAGAGTAAACACAGAAAGTTTTATCTTTTATCTTTTCCGTTGCGTTACATGCTTTACAATGAAATCCTAAACTCCCCTTTTCATCTTTAACAATGTTTCTCATGTTTGAGCACATTTCACAGAAATAATCATCATTTAATTCCATCTTTGTAAGATATCTATATATTATGTTTTTATAATATATTTTAGTTTTATATCAAATTTATTGTATAAGTTTTCTTATCTCGCAATTATATATTTCTATTAATTTGCTATAATCTATTCGAAGATTTATATTATATACAGAAACCATCATAACTCTATTATTTTTCTTCTCAGCTATATTTTTGTATCTCTCTAAGATTGAATCAAAGTTCTCTTTAAAATGATTAATAATATGAGGTTTGAACTCTTCTAATCCATAAGGTATTTCTAATGAGTTCTTTACAATAAGAGTTCTTAAGGTTTCAAACTCTACACAACTATTATATCTTTCATTTATTACACCTTTAGAGTTTGTATAACCTGGTTCTTTAGTTAATGGATCATTAGTTAAAAGAGACTGAATCGTTAGAAGAACACTTGTAATATCCATAACACTCGTCCATCCTGGTCCCGACCATGTTCCTAACAGAGATAAACATACTTTCCCTAAATAATCCTCTTGTCTTCTACCCCTATATAAATTAGGATGAATACGAATACTACCTCTAGAAATATATTGTACTTTAGGTGGAACATGAGGATATTGTATTGGAAAACTAATCTTAAAATAAAGTAATCCACCCTCATAACAGCTATCTTTAGGTCCAATAATCATCGCATATGCTTCAGTTATATCCTGTTCATTAAATGTGATAAAAATACCATTCTTTTCTAATTCATGATCTTGAATAGATTTCATATCTTTAGAAATGATTCGTTTAATGTGCGTTTTTACAGGCATCTTAACAATAATATTACACTATTGAAAGAACTTTAAGTAAAATTATTTCTTATTTAAAAAACGATAAATATTAAATTTGATACATATTTACACATATTTTTACAAGTATAGATAGAAAGACACGTAAAAGGTTTAACTTATTTTAAAACGATTTGAGAATTTGATTTAAAAAAATAATCTATATATTTCATTATTGAATGGGTAAAGATAAAGATTTGGCTTCATTTCTTGAAAAATATATATCTGAAGAAAATGAAAAATCTACACACACTTCTATCTCTGGAGGAAAATGGTTATTTCCTACCCATAAATTAAATACCCTAAGTAAGAGAATAATATACAATCATAGTAATAATATACATATCCCTCCTCTAGTAGAAAAAATGCATACATATATTCCTTTCATAATTGATTTGGATTTTAAGTTTAAAGACCTCATTAGTGATAAACCTTACAATAAAGAGTTTATCTTGAGATTTGTAAAATATCTTTGGTCAAAGTTAGAAGAAATTGTAGAAATAGATGGTGAGTCTATGAGTGAAATTATGGTTCTTGAAAAGAGTAAACCTTACCCGATAGTAGTAAAGGATAAAGATAAGGGGAAACCTCAAAAATATAAATCTAAAGACGGTCTTCATCTTGTTATTCCAGGTATTATTATGAAAAAAGATGAATATCGTTGTTTTATAGACAAATATCTCTCTGGTGATACCGTTGATGAGATGTTTCGTAACTTTCTTATTCCACCATCCAATATTGATGATCACACTATCGTAGATAGTAAGTTTTCAGGATGGCAACCCTATCTGTGTTCTAAAACTGGAGAGGAGCATTATGAACTAACTCATGTATATCATATTCAAGATGATGAACCCCATGAGATGAGTGAACAAGAACGCTCTATTACATACGATCCTCTAACAATCTTTGATAAGATGAGTTTTCATAAAGAATCATTGGAGACAACTTATGAAAAGATTGAGTTTAAAGAAGATTTTGTAAATAAACTTAAACGAAAGGAGCCTAATACTAGTATGTCTATACCAATGTCTACCAGCACAGATGATGTTTGTGAGGGTGTCTTTGATCCATATAAAAGTAAGAAACTCACCGAAAAAGTGAGAGAAAAACTTGAAGGTGAAGAACTAAAGTTGATGATCTCATTAGTAAAGTGTTTGTCTCCTGAAAGAGCTCTTGAATATAACAAATGGCTTGATGTTGGATTGTGTCTTCATAATATCAATAGTGATAAGATGCTTGAACCCTGGGAAGAGTTCAGTAAGTTGTATCCTTCTTACGCAAATGGAACTTCTAAGAGAAGGTGTGATAGTAAATGGAGATCATTTAATACAACAGGTTGTGATAATCCACTTGGAAGAGGATCTCTTTATTACTGGGCAAAGCATGATAATCCGGAACTCTATAAGAAGATTATGTGCGAGAATCTAGATAAACTTATTAGAGAAAGTGTATCAGAGGGTTATGAAGCACACTTTCGTATCTGTGAAGTTATTCAGAAATATTTTGAAGATCAGTATATTTCAGTAGATATTGATGATTGTTGGTATAAGTTTTATGGAGATAAACATCGTTGGGAAACAACTGTAAAGGGAACTGATCTTAAAATGGGCATTCATAGAGAAATATATTATATGTATCAAGAATACTCAGGGATCTTTGGAAGATTAAAAGATGAAGCAAAAGATAATGCAAAAACGGAAATGAATAGTGAAAGGAAAGATACACTAGAGGGGATGGCTGTTTCATATTCTAAGAAACAAGAAACTTGTCACGAGTTTCAAAAGAAGCTTCTTAAAGAGAGCTATGTAAAAACTCTTATGGGTGGTCTAAGTCATATGTTTTACAAGAAAAAGGTTATTGAGAAGTTTGATGAAAATGTAAATCTCATGGGTTTTGAAAATGGTGTTCTTGATCTTAAGACCTATATGTTTCGTGAAGGTAGACCCGAGGATTATATTACTATGAGTAATGGATTGGAGATGCCAGTTGAACCTCACGAGCTCCCCATCTCTATTGATAATCTATGGAAAAAGATTCAAAGGACTGAAAACTTCAAGTATTTTGAAAAAGATATTAATAAGTTTATGACTCAAGTTTTCCCCGATGAAAGTGTTAAGAAGTATGTATGGAGATGGTTGTCTAAGTGTTTATCTGGTGAGAATCGTGACCAGAAGTTTGATGTATGGACTGGTGGGGGGGGTAATGGTAAGTCTGTTCTTATTGATCTTATGAACAGACTTCTAGGAGATTATGCTGGGAGTCTACCGGTTCAGATGCTTACTAAGAAGCGTGGTGGTGCCGAAGAAGCAAATCCAGCAATGGCTGGAACAAAGGGTAAGCGTCTGGTTGTCATGTCAGAACCT
>Ga0233432_10001071_pt1 | contig 26535 bp, 27 predicted proteins | sample SI_122_August201_6_FD_179870 | JGI IMG/M metagenome (GOLD analysis project Ga0233432, IMG submission 179870) | Seawater microbial communities from Saanich Inlet, British Columbia, Canada - SI_122_August2016_10_MG | ecosystem: Environmental > Aquatic > Marine > Inlet | place: Canada: British... | reverse complement strand
AAAGCCAGGGTGGAACTAATCCTGGCAGACTTTTACATGCGGTGTTATTAAGGATAAGCTCGAAGGTTCACGTTTGAGGAATTATACTCACGCTGTATTTTGAACAATTAGGCCTGCCGTCTTAATAAAAATAAGCAGGCCTAAACACTCTTGGGGTAGATGCTTCTATGCCTTTACGAATTTTGAAGGCCCTGCTCGCTTTATCATTTTTTTTCATGCCAGGATTCAGTCTGCAGGCTCAGGAAATAGTGCCTTCTCATGCCTTTACCGGTGAAGAGCTGCAACTATTGCAAGGAACTATTGAGCAGGCAGAGCAGCAGGCAGCGCGGCCGGGTCCAGGAACGCCGGCAATTTCTCCTGACCTGGTCCTGCAGGCAGATTTTGATAACGGTAGTGCCATATACGATAACGCTTGCGTTGCCTGCCATGGTGAAACAGGGCAGGGCGGTCAGGATGGCGGACCCGCACTGACAAATAACTTAAGCTTGAGCGAGATCATGTTAGTCATAAACGATGGCAGGAATACTATGCCGGGTTTTGATGTATTTACAGAGCAGCAGTTGGTAGATATCAGCAGTTTTGTTGCAGAACGACTTCACCAATAAAGATAAGTAAACCGGAATATACAATTAACACAGGATTCAGGTAGCGAGATAAATAACGGCTTCTGTAGACTCCACAAAGGCGGTAATTCATATGGCCGTAGATTTCAGGGGCCACCCCATGTTTCCGAGGGACTTTAATAGACCCACCCGCTTTGAGTTTTCCATGTTACCCACGGGTTATGAAATTCCCTTTCATTATGCCAATCCGATATCAGGAAGACCCTCAAAATTATCTAACTTGCTGATATTTAGTGTAATTACTGATTCCTGCTGACCTTATCAGACAAAAGCGTTGTTTTCCTGAATTCCCGATTTACTAGAAAAAGAACAAAGCTGAGACGTGAGTCAAATTAATTACCTTTCATATTAAGTAAATTCAATTGCGTGAAGCACTGAAAGAGTCTTCGAAAGAAGGAGACCGCTGACTTTTGAGAGAAAGGATGCAATGAAATGTCGCCCATCAGGCCTTCTCATTCTCCAAAAGTTAACGGCGGAAAAATATCTTTCAGAGCACAACACAAACACAGTACCGGGCATTTATATCCGGTTGAAATTTCATTGGTGGCACTTGAATACCAAAACAAACTTTATAATGCTTTTTTTGCCCGGGACATATCCATGCTGTTAGAAGCAGAGGAATCCATGAGGCTCGGTGAAGAAAGCTTTCGAATGATTGCAGATACGTCACCGCTTGCCTTGATTATTAGCCGTGTCACCGACGGGCAAATTCAATATGCCAACCGTCAGGCTCTGGTCATGTTTAAACAAAACATACTTGAGTTGACCGGCGTAAGCATTCTTGATCTTTTCAAACGTTATACCAGTGACCAGAGTGTGATATCTGTATTAGGGGCTGGCCATAATGTGCAAAACAAAGAGATCTATTTTCAGGGAAAAAATGAGCCGGCCATGTGGCTTTCCCTGAGTAGCAAACCGTTACTGCTGGATCGGGAAAAAGTAATTTGTAGTACCTTGATTGATGTTACAGAAGTCCATGAGCTTTCAAGTCAGTTAAGTTATCAGGCGACCTACGACGACTTGACCGGACTGGTAAACAGGCGTGAATTTGAAGACCGTCTGCAGGAAACAATTGATTCTGCCAATGAAAAGAAAACGGAAAACGTACTTTGCTATCTTGATCTCGATCAGTTCAAGGTAATCAATGATACCTGCGGCCATATGGCAGGTGATGAAATGCTACGCCAGCTATCCCAGGTATTACATCGCTGTATTCGAAGAAATGATACCCTGGCCAGACTTGGCGGTGACGAGTTCGGGATTCTGCTGAAAAACTGCCAACTTAAAGATGCTCTGATTGCTGCTGAAAATTTTCGCCAGGTAGTTCAGGAATTTCGATTTATCTGGGAAGACAGCACCTTTAATATTGGCGTAAGCATAGGGCTTACCCCTATTTCATCTATAGACGAATCCATCTCGGAAGTATTACGTCGAGCTGATACAGCTTGTTTCGTTGCTAAGGATGCAGGCAGGAATCGTATCCATGTTTTTCATTTTGATGATCAGGAACTTGAAGATCGCCATTGGGAAATGAAACTGGTGTCCACTATTAATTCGGCACTGGATGAAAACAGGATGGAACTCTGGCAGCAGTCAATTACACATGTAGACAAGATTAATAAAAAACTGGATAGCGGTAATGTCCATTTTGAATTGTTGTTGCGCATGCGCGATAAGGAAGGCAACCTCATGTGCCCGGAAGCCTTTTTGCCCTCCGCTGAACGTTATGATCTGGCTACAAGAATAGACCGCTGGGTACTTGATGCGATGTTTAACTGGTTTGGGAAATATCCAGATCAGCTTGAAGGGCTTGAAATGTGTGCGGTAAACCTTTCCGGTCAGTCGTTGAGTGATGAAAAATTTCTTCGCGAGATCACTGGTCATTTAAGTAACCCCGGAATCCCGGCAGAAAAAATCTGTTTTGAGATAACTGAAACTGCGGCCATTCAGAATCTGGCAAAAGCCAGTCAGTTTATAAAAACACTGAAGCGTCTGGGATGCAGCTTTGCTTTAGATGATTTTGGTAGTGGTCTTTCGTCATTTGCCTATCTTAAAAGCCTGCCCGTTGATTTTGTCAAGATTGACGGTTTCTTTGTCAAAGATGTTGTGAAAGACCCGGTAGACCTTGCCATGGTGAAGGCAATTAATGATATGGCCCATGCCATGGGTAAGCTGACTATTGCCGAGTTTGTAGAGGACAAGGAAATATTACAAAAGCTCGTTGATTTAGGCGTGGATTATGTGCAAGGTTATGGAATTGCAAAACCGGCGCCTTTAATTAATGAATCATCACGATAAATCTCCAGTCACCAAGCACCAGTCACCAGCTGACGAAAAAAACACGCCACCGACCACCTCACCGCTTATATCTCTTGCGAATGTCTCTCACAGCTATCTTGAGGGCGGCGCTCCCCTTAAGGTACTTGATAATGTCAGCCTTGATATTCAGCAAAGCGAGAAAGTGGCGCTGCTTGGCCGCAGTGGCTGTGGTAAATCCACGCTGTTAAATCTGATCAGTGGCATTGATCTTCCGGAGCAGGGTGAAATCACTATTGACGGAGCAAATATATGTACCCTGACGGAAACCCGGCGTACTTTGTTCAGGCGTAACCACATAGGCTTCATTTATCAATTTTTCAATCTGATTCCCAGTCTGACAGCGCTTGAAAACGTAGCGCTAACCCTGGAGCTAAAAGGCGTATCAGCGGCGCAGGCCAGAGATCGCAGTATGGCACTTTTATCCAGACTTGGAGTGGCTGACAAGTCTGCGAGTTTCCCATCTCGCCTCTCTGGCGGAGAACAACAACGCATAGCTATTGCCAGAGCATTAGTCCATTCGCCAGAAGTAGTTCTGGCAGATGAGCCCACCGGAAACCTTGATGCGCAAACTGGTGCCGCTGTGCTAGAAGTGCTTCACGACATACTGGATGAGAGCAAGAGTTCATTATTGCTTGTTACTCATAGCCTCGCCGTTGCCAGATCAGCAAACAGGATTGTTACCCTGGAAGATGGGGCAATTTCGGAGCGTGAGGGTGACTTTGCCTGGTGACAATGTAATGACTGATATGCCTGCCAAGAAAGCGGCCAGTGTAAGCCCTGGCTTCAGGCTTTTATTACGCAGCGCGCTGCGCTATGCGGTGAAACGTCGCTGGCAAACTATTCTGAATATTCTCGGCATCATGGTTGGCGTGATGATGGTAGTGGCAGTAGATCTTGCCAATAATAGTGCGCGTCAGGCCTTTGACTCTTCACTGGAGATATTAAACGGTCAAATTACTCATCAGATATACGCTGGCTCCAGTGGCATTTCCGACAATATCTTCAGGCGTTTGAAAACTGAGCTGGGCTTGCAAAGAGCGGCGCCTTCACTGAGCGGGCAGGTACGCGTTAATAATCGCGAACTGACTCTGCTTGGCATCGATGCTATCAGCGAAGGGGCAATGCAGCGCAGCAGGCCGGGGCTTCCCGATCAGGCCTTTTCTGTGACCGGCAATTTCATTGCTGCTATTGGCAGCATTGACAGTGTGGTGATGGAAACAAATCTTGCCCAATCCCTTGGTCTTGCTGTGGGAGATGTATTTAGCATCAGCACCTTCCGCAACATACAGGGTAGTTCGCGGCAGGCAACTCTTGCTGCGGTATTTAGAAGTCCGAATGCCGAGCTCACTGGTGAATTGATCTTGGCTGATATAGCGGCTGCGCAATATTTACTCCAACGTGCCGGAAACCTGGATGCAATTGATCTTGTTCTGGATGAAGAAAATATCAGCCAGATACAGTCCTGGTTACCGCCTGGTCTGATGCTGGTAGAGGCTGATACCCGCAATGATAATTTACGCCAGATGAGTGAAGCCTTTCATATTAATTTACTGGCCATGAGCTTACTGTCTTTGTTGGTTGCGGGGCTGCTGATCTACAACACCGTTACCTTGTCAGTGATCCAGCGTCAGCAAACCCTGGGAATATTTCGTGCTCTTGGTGTATCCCGGAGACAGATATTTTCCCTTGTCATGCTTGAAAACGCAGCTGTTGGCTTACTTGCCAGTATTCTTGGAGTGAGCGCAGGTTTTGTTCTGGGGTCTTATCTGGTGACCATGGTCACAGCCACGGTGGACAATCTTTATCTGAATCTGGCGGTGACAAAATTTTTTGTTGACCCGGCTTTACTTCTCAAGGGGCTGGTATTGGGCATCCTGCTGAGTCTGGTATCAGGTGTTTTGCCAGCAATACATGCTGCGCGAAGTATACCGGTTACCTTGCAGCACCAGGCTGCTAAAGATAGTGAGTGGCAAAATAAAATTCATTTATTAGCCTTCCCTGGAATCATATTGTTAGTCGCAGGATGGGCACTATTACTCCCGGAATATGGTTCACTACTTACAGGTTTTATAGCTCTGACACTGATGGTATTTGGTTTCTGTTTGCTGGTGCCTATTTTTTTGTACTGGATGTTAACGGCGCTGCTAATACTTGCTGGAACGTGGGCTGGGTTGCCGGGTGTTATGGCCTTGCGAAATGCCCGCTCGGCAATCAACCGTACCGGCCTTGCCGTTGCGGCTTTATGTGTTGCTGTGTCTGTTACTGTCGGTGTTGGCGTTATGGTGGGCAGTTTTCGAGGAACAGTTATTTTATGGCTTGAGCAGTCCTTACCCGGTGATTTACAGCTTAGTGCCATAACAACTGATATACAGACTCAAAGCTTCCCGGAAAATATGCTTGAGGAATTAGTCGGCTTGGAAGGTCTACTGTCAATGCATTATTCAATACAGGAGCAGGTGGAATCAGAATTTGGTCCCTTGCGCCTGGGGGCAAATAATATTCCTGCAGTAGAGCGGTTTTATTTAAAAGAAGTTACACCTGATGGCTTGGCAGACCTGGATGCTGGTCTTGGGGTTTTTATTTCTGAACCTTTAAGTTATCTGCAGAAAATCAAATTAAATGACTCTATAAGTCTGCTTACTCAGAATGGCTTGGTAGATTTTCCCGTGTTAGGAATTATCTATGATTACACCTCTGGTTTTGGACTGGTACAAATGCATGACTCTCTATATGACAGGCACTGGTCACGGCGTAATGTGGTGCGTCTCACTTTGAATATAGATAATGAATTTGATGAAGATACGGTGCAAAAATCAGTTCGGGATATTGTAGATAAACAAGGCCAGCAATTTAATCTGGTGTCCAATCGCCAGCTCAGGGAGCTGACCCTGCAGATTTTTGACAGGACCTTTGCGATAACCAATGTGCTACGACTACTGGCTATTTTGGTCGCTTTCATAGGCGTGGCTTCAACGCTGATGGCCTTGCAGCTGGAAAAATTTCGTGAATTCGCAATTCTCAGAGCAAGCGGTATGACACCTGTTCAAATAGTCTCGCTTATTTTGAAGCAGACCACTGTTCTGGGTGTCTGTGCAGGCTTACTTGCGCTTCCTTTGGGATATTTAATGTCGGACATACTGATTGATGTGATTAATCGGCGTTCTTTTGGTTGGTCCATGCAGCACTTTCTGCCGGAGTCCGTTTTAATTGAGGCATTTGCTTTGGCTGTGGTCGCAGCCTTGCTGGCAGGAATTTATCCGGCCTGGCGGGCCACCAGAATCAAGCCTGTGTTGGCATTACGGGAAGAATGAAAATAGTTACAAGTCGCAAGTCGCAAGTCGCAAGTTACAAGTTACAAGTTACAAGTTACAAGTTACAAGGTACGAGGTACGAGGTACAAGGTACAAGTGAAAAGTGGAAAGTGAAAAGTGAAAAGTGGAAAGTGTAGGGCGGAAGAGCGCAGCGATATCCGCCATAAAAATTTAACCATGGGTGATTAGTGTTCAAACTGTTTCTTGTAATTATTACTTTGCTCCTCGTTGCCTGTGGGAATCCTGCTGAGGACTCGCCTTCACCGAGATTAAGCGCTGCCGATGTACTGGGTAATAATGATGTTGAAGGTTTCCTCAGGGCCGAGCAGCCTCGTTTATTTTCGTTTCCGCAAGATCATGGACCTCATAAAGGTTTTCGTAATGAGTGGTGGTATTTAACGGGTAATGTAGAAACGCAAGCCGGTAGACGCTTTGCTTATCAGGTAACTTTCTTTTCAACTGCCATCAGGTCGAATGAAGAGGATAGTTGTAAGACTGACGTTTTCGCATGGTGCACTAACACAATTTGGATGGGGCATGCCGCAGTCAGCGATGTAAGTGAAGAGGTGCATTATGCCGCTGAACGCTTTACTCGTCAGGAACCGGGGCTTGCTGGTGCCAGATTGAATCCATTCCGGGTTTGGCTGCAGGACTGGAAGTTGTTTTCAGGCGTTGATGATTTTCCCTGGGAGCTGGAAATATTTGCCGATGACTTTGTTCTTTCGTTAAGTCTGTCTGCTACTAAAAAACCGGTGCTGCAGGGAGTGAATGGTTTAAGTCAGAAAAGCCCTGAGCCAGGTAATGCTTCCTATTACTACAGCCTTACCAATCTGGAAACATCCGGGCAATTATTTCTGGGCGGAGAGACCTACAATGTTGCCGGGTCAAGCTGGATGGATCGTGAATGGGGTACCAGTGCCCTGGCTGCAGATCAAAGTGGTTGGGATTGGTTTTCCCTGCAGTTTGATGAGGGGCGGGAATTAATGTATTACCAGCTGCGGAGGTTGAATGGAGATACTCATCCCGGCAGCAGCGGAAATGCGACGAGTCTGATGGGTACACAAACACAAATTATGCCTGAGCAGATGCAACTGGAAGAGCTCAATACATGGCAGGCACCAGATGGCACTTTATACACCACAAGATGGCAGATGAAGTATCTGGACAATGACTGGATTATTCAGGCCGTCTTTGAAGACCAGCTGATGGATGTAAGTTTTCAATACTGGGAAGGAGCTGTGGATGTGATTGAATCTTCAAGTGGAAAGGTAGTCGGACGAGGATATCTGGAAATGGTGCGCTAATCTCTGCCGCCCCTATTATTTTACAAAATTAATACAGCATTCTAGTGATTAATAAATACTTTACGCCACCACCGGCGCAGCACACGGTTCCACCACAAGATCGTCCCGGTCACAAACATTACTGCCGGGGCAAGTCCAAAAATAGCCCACAACGCCTTTACCGATTGATCGCATAGCCCCGGGCCGCTGCAGGGAATGCCAATGCCATTAATACGGCCGAAATGCAGAAAGGCGAGCCAGTACAGCACACTGTCTATCAAGCGACGTCCGGCATTCTCATCAGTTACAGGTTGTATTCGATCGGCAAAGGCATGAAAGCTTTCAGGAAAGCAGAGATATATTCCACTGAGAGTGAAGATCATCATGAAGACAAAAGTCCAGAAACCCATCATGCTATGTATATCCCAGGTAAGTCGTTTCCAGCCCATGCCTTTGTGAATTACCAGGCTGCGTCGCCAGCGGGCGGAACCTGGCCACCAGATAACCAGTCCGGTAAGCAATACCAGAATAACGGCGATAGCGGCCATGCCATTCACCTTGCGGCCAGCGGGCCCTGCCAGAAAATTATCATGCACTGCAATTAATTTTGTCACCATGGTGACGCCAGTTTCACTGGCGCTACCCACATCAACGCCGGTACGCGAATCGAATAAGCGCTTGATAGTTTTAGTGTCAGATTGCAGCCAGATAATCACTGCCTGATCACGATTGCCGGCACGATAAAAGCGTGTCACGCGAAAGCCGGGATTTTGACGAATGGCGCTTTCTCGTAATTGAGGCTCATCTAAAACAGGATTGGTAGAGGTGGATATGATTGGTTCTGGTGTAAAAATCACATACAGCTCATTGCGATAAACAAGAACACTGCCGGTGATACTGATGAAAAAAATATAGAGCCCCAGAGTGATGCCGCTCCAAAGGTGAACCTGGAATAGCGCTCGTCTGAAACTTAATTTCTGCGGATGGCGAAGCCAGCGTTGCCAGGAGGTAAGAGAATTATTTTGCTTCATTTCCCATTATCCTTTTATTCAAGTACATCAGACATTGCTAAAGATCAATTTTCGCTACTTTGACCCTGAGCCTGTTCATTTTTTCTCTGTCGTGAACCATTAAGAATAGTACCGATGATGGTGTAACGCACCCAACGGTCGTAAGTCCACAGCAGTAAGGTGCTGGAAATGAGTATTATCAATGGAAATTTAATGGACCAGTGCCAGGGTATATCCATTAGCAATGTCTGCAGAAAAAGTAACAGGGGGATGTGCGCAATATAAATCCAGTATGAAGCATCGGCTAAATATCTACGCAGTGCGTTTTCCTTGTCAAAATAGTGTATGCCAGCGCCTGTCAATGCAAATATCCAGCACCATGATGCAAGCGCATAACTTATGGCAAAAATTAATTTATCCGTATTCGATATATCAAGCAAAACAAAGGGAACAGGATTCAGTCGGCTTATGCTGAATCCTGTCATTACCAACGCAAGCAATAAATATTGTGGCCAGTGAGATTTAAGTACAACAAAGCAATCACGTTGGCGATCAAATGCCCAGCCAATGAAAAATGCCATGCCATAAATAATAAATGCGGGAGATTCATTCCAGACCGCTTCGGTGGGAGTGGGAATTCCAGCCCAGAAGTACCAATCTGCTCTTGTGTAGAAGACCCATGCAGAAATTCCTGTAGCCAGAATAGCTATAAAGCGAAATTTGCATAAGAAATAAATCAGTTCAGTGACCTTGTTCATTAGCGTATCAGCGGGATTCAGTTTTCCCAGAATGATTGAACCGAGTACCGCCAGAGCATAAAACCATAACAGGTAATAGAGAAACCAGAAGTGCATTAACAAGGGTTGAGCCGGAGTGCTTTGCTGATAGCTCAGTAGTAATGAAAGATAATCCGGGCCGTAAAATTTACTGGCTGCCCAGAGAGCGATGGGCACAATTAATAACAGAGAAATAATAAAGGCAAGTACCATAGGCAGCGCTATTCTCTTTAAGCGGTCTTTTACAAATTCACGGGGGCCTTTACGAGCCAGGGACAGATGTGCAAAAAAGCCAGCGATCAAAAAAAATATAGCCATGCGAAACATGTGCAGGACATAAAACATATAGGTCAGTGTCATGCTTTTTGAATTGTCAGAAAATGGGTAGCCAAAGCTATCCAGTCCTGGCCAGAAAGACATACTGCCATGGAGCAGCAATCCCAGTAGCAGGGCAATGCCTCGAATGGCGTCAAGTGCGTGGAGTCGAGTCTGCTGCATTTAATTTCTCTTGGTTGCCAGGCCTGACTTTTTTAACAAATACATCACATTGTTTTTGATCCGCAAGCATGTCATAAAATAGATCATGCTTTCCTTAATGTTTGCATACTTTTTAACTCTTTATCATTAAAATTGCCGCCGGTTTAACCAATTACCGGTAAAAGATAGAAAGGACTTCACAGAAAGCCCTGCCGGCTTGAATATTGGCGGGATGTGGTTTACTTTAGACAGACTTTTAAAGGACTTACGACTTAGAAGCGTGAGTTTTTTTTAGTCGAATTTGGGGGCGCATTCTAAGACCGGTTACAAGCGGCGCATTACTTTGATATTGATCAACCAATCAATATTCAGTTTCTGCCTTTGCTTTGCCGAGTCATCACTTTGTGCTGTAATTCTGGCACTTAAAACCAGATCAAAGAGTAGGATATAACTATGGGTTTTTTAGTTTGGCTAGAAGAGGGGGCTTTAGGGATATTCATTCGTGAATCCCTGTGGGGTTATCCCATTGTTCTCTCGAGTCATGCCGTGGGTATGGCGATTGTAATGGGGGTAGTGATTGCTCTGAATTTAAGAGTGCTTGGCTATGCAAAAGATATTTCAATTCTGGCCTTTGACAAGCTGTTTCTTATTGGCTGGATTGGCTTCATCATTAATTTGATATCGGGCTTGATACTGTTTTGTAATACGCCAACTACCTATTTCTTCCAGGGTTCTTTTATATTGAAGATTGCCAGTATTGTACTTGGCGGTATTCTTATGAAAGTTGTTATGAATAGCGTCAGGGGTGATACCAGTGAGGGTCTTACCAAATTGGCATCGTTCGCCTGTATTGCCTGCTGGTTTGGCGCTATGATCACCGGCCGTCTGATGGCTTACTTATAAGGGGGTATGTACTATGGATTATGATACTTATGCACCATTAGCCTCCTGGTTTGAAGCCACTTGGTTGGGTGGGCAAATGCGCGAGCAGTTCTGGATGTTTCCAATGATGGAGACCATCCACTTTATTGGTATTACTTTCTTGTTCGGCTCATTATTAGTAATTGATATGCGCGTTATTGGTTTCGGGCGCTTTATCAATATGAATGCGGCGATGAAGTATATTCCAGTTGCCATTATTGCTTTTTGCGTCAATCTGCTGACCGGTCTTGCCTTTTTATGCGCCGATCCTTTCCGCTATTTTCCGAATATCGCTTTTCAGTGGAAAATGGGATTGATTGTGATTGCCGGTATTAACGCACTCTGGTTCTGGTTCGGTGAGCATAAAGAGTTATGCCAGCTTGCAGATGGAGAAGATGCCCCATTCAGGGCAAAGGTGATTGCTGCCTTATCTCTTGCCATCTGGATAGGCGTAATTATCTTTGGTCGCATGATTCCCTATGTGGAATATTGATCTGACTTGAATCAGCATCAAGATTAAAAAAGAGGGCATATGCCCTCTTTTTTTTGCTTAAAATTTTCATTCCGGGCACCTCACCTTTTTTCCTCCTTGATTTTGTTCTACTCTGCATGCCTAGTCCTTCAGAGCAATGTAACCAGCATATAAAATGAGCAGCAAGGCCGCACTTAGAACTCGCCAAATTGTTACCGAACCGATCAGGCCACTGCTTTTGCGTCTGACTCTTTCTGCTCTGGTAGGTAATTTGGCCATGCATCTTATGGGTATCGTTGATACGTTTTTTATAAGTCGCCTGGGTACTCTTGAGCTTGCAGCGGCCAGCTTTGTTATTCCAATTCATATGATTTATGTCAGTCTTGCCCTTGGTATCGGTATGGGTATGAGCTCATTGAATTCCCGATTGATTGGCGAAGGCCGATTTAGGGAATCTTCACGCCTGATTTGTGATGGGCTTATTTTTGCAGCATTGTTTGCCATCATTATGGCCATGATAGGAAGCAGAATCATTGATCCCCTGTTTCGCGCATTGGGAGCCGATGAGCGAACACTGCCTTTGATTCGTGATTATCTGAATATTTTACTTTTAGCCCTGCCACCATTAATGCTGGTAGTCATTGGCAACAGTGCTTTTCGCTCAATGGGAAATATCAAGATGTCTGCCACCCTGGCTGCTTGTCTGTCTCTGTTGAATATCACTTTGGATCCCTTGCTGATCTTTGGCATTGGTCCCTTTCCTGCCATGGGGATACGCGGGGCAGCGCTGGCAACGTTTCTGGCAGCAACGATTACCATGATTATTTCCTTTCTGGTCTTGGGCTTTTACGAAAAGCTACTGGATTTTACTGCGCCGCGATGGCACCACTTACGTGACAATTGGCGTCAAATTCTGGGCATTGGCATTCCCGCAATGGGAGCGAATATCATGACTCCTTTGGCGGCGGCCATAATGACTGCCATGGTTGCCCGCTTTGGTGATGTGGTGGTGGCTGGCTTTGGTGTAGGAAGTCGCATAGAAACCATAAGCCTTATTTTTGTCATGGCGCTTTCTTCAACACTACCTATGTTTATAGGACAGAACATGGGTGCCGGGCGTCAAGATCGTGCCTATGCAGCCTTGATCGGCTGCCTGAAATTTGTCTTGGTATTCCAGTGCCTGATCTATCTGTTGCTGTTCATGTTTGGCGAAAGTATTGCCGGTACTTTCAGTAGCAATGCTGAGGTGACGGAAGTAATCACCACATATCTGATGATTCTGCCTCTGACCTATGGAGCCCATGGTGTCGTAGTCCTTATCATGGTTTCGCTCAATGTTCTGCGCAGACCAAGAACTGCTCTTTTGCTTACTTTTACCCGACTAATGCTGTTTTATATTCCCCTGGCTTACATCGGCTCTCAATTCTGGGGATTGAAAGGGCTGTTTGCGGGAGCAGCCCTGGGTAATATTCTTGCAGGAATTTTTGCGTGGTTTTTAATCAGAAAAGTAAGCCAGGAATTACACCTTGGCCCAAATTACCAGGACCTGGAAGCTGAGCCAAAATTAGCCGGATAAAGTCTGCAAGGCTGTCATCGAATGATGCTTTGTACGGAAGGAAAATTTTTAGTAAAAGAGAATTATTGGAGCATCATCTCGGATGGCGCTTCGCTTCTCCGACCTACAAGGTCTAGTGTCTTGCTTGCTTAGGGTAGAAAGGTAAAAGCGCCAACATTATCTAACTGAAATAGGCCGCTCCGCAGGCAATCAGAACCATTACAAACAGCACCCATTTCAAAACTGACTGCGGAACCTTGATAGCAAACTGGACGCTCACCATGGCTCCGACAACGGTACCAACGGCCATTATCAATCCAGGTATCCACAGCACCTGTCCCCTGAGCACAAATACTCCAAGCGCAATGACAGTGAGAGCGGCAGTGATTGCCATCTTTAATGCATTAGTGCGCACCAGATCATAGCACAGGCCCCCGGCAACAGCGGCGATAATAATAAAGCCGACCCCGGCCTGTACAAATCCGCCATAAAAGCCTGCGATAAATAAACCAATAGCAGCCAATGGTCTTTCTTTGAGAGTAAACGGCTGTGTGCCTGCCGGAGGGGCGACAACAGAAGGTTTTACCAGCATCAAAACAGCCATGCCAATCATGGTGGTTAAAAGTGCAGGCTTCAGCCAGGACACTGGCATATAAGAGGCCAGCAGGGAGCCAAACAGGGCACCAAGCAGAGTGGGAATCAGTGTGGGAACAATTGTGCTCGGTTCAAGTTTGCCCTTTTTGTGAAATTCTCTGGCACCGGCCATGGATTGAAGAAGTATGCCCACCCGGTTTGTAGCATTGGCAACATCAGCAGGCAGACCAAAAATCATGAAGACAGGCAAGGTGAGCATGGAACCACCGCCGGCAATAGTATTGATAAAGCCGGCTAAAAAACCCGCGGTGATCAGCAGGGTGATACTGAAAAGTGTAATTTCAAATTCCATCGAGGCCTCTGTTTACAAGGGCATGTATTGAACAATAGCCCTGATTAAAACAGGGTCGGAGCATGACGGAGGGGGTGCTTAATGTCAATTTCGGCTTGCTGTGAATAATGCTAAAATCCTTCGCTTGCCACCAATCACCCGAAGTGAAGGAAGCAGTTTTGGACAATAATAAAAATAACACTGCAAGCGCTGTTCCAGGGCCATTGCATATTTACGAAGAAAATCTGGCTAAGGGAGAGTTCAAGATCCAGCAATGTAAAGATTGCGGCCAGCACGTTTTTTATCCCAGGTATCTTTGCCATCATTGTGGTTCTACCGATCTGAAATGGGTTGCGGTTAGCGGTCGAGGATCTGTGTACTCAACTTCAGTTGTTCGACAGCGCCCTGAGAAAGGCGGCGACTACAATCTTTCCCTGATCGATCTGGAAGAAGGCCCTCGCATGTTAAGCCGGGTGATCGATGTGGCGCCTGATGAAGTTACCATAGGTATGGAGGTGAGCGCTCATGTCGGGATGATCAATGATTTGCCGGCTGTGGTGTTTTACAACAAAGAGCAGGGGAATAAAGAATGGTAGATTCATTGCGAGGCAGTGCAGCTGTCGTTGGTGTTGGTCTTACCGAGTTTGGACGTTTACCTGATCGTACCCATATGGAGATCATGGCGGATGCTATCAGCAAGGCTATTGCGGACGCCGGTATTAACAAGAATGAAATAGATGGTATTTTCAGTGCCAATTTTGTTGAAATGCTGACACCACTTACTGTTGCAGAATATCTTGGAATCAACCCCACTTATATGGATGGAACCAATACTGGCGGATCAGTATTTGTTAACTCCATGCAGTCGGCCGCAGCAGCGCTCAGTCTTGGACTGTGCAATGTCGCCCTTATTTGCTATGGCAGCAATAGTGCCACGGGCCCTTTTACTCATCCGCCTGCCATGCATACCGTGGAAGATGTTTATCGACCGCGTAATCCTATTTCACCTTATGCGCTGGCTGCCAAACGCCATATGCATGAATTTGGTACCACCAAAGAACAGTTAGCAGAAGTGGCAGTTTCGGCTCGCGCCTGGGCTCAGCTAAATCCTGCTGCCACCATGCGTGACCCTCTTACTATCGAAGACGTTGTTAATGCTCGTATGATTGTTGATCCTCTTGGTTTGCTGGATTGCTGTCTGGTCAGTGACGGCGGAGCAGCGATGATCATGGTACGAAAAGACAGGGCGAAGGACTTTCCCAAGCAGCCTGTTTATATGTTGGGCGTGGGAAGCAGAACAGACCACAACCTGATTTCCTGCATGCCTGATCTGACCACCACCGCTGCAAAAGAGTCCGCCGCTGCAGCTTTCGCCATGGCCGGTGTCACACCGAAAGATATCGATGTGGTTGAGTTGTACGATGCGTTTACCATCAACACAATTCTTTTTCTCGAAGACATGGGCTTTTGTGAAAAAGGAGAAGGTGGCAGTTTTGTCTCCAATGGTAATATCGCACCGGGAGGAAGCTTGCCGGTGAACACCAATGGTGGCGGCCTGAGTTGCGTCCATCCTGGTATGTACGGCATGTTTCTGATGATAGAAGCTGTACAACAATTACGCGCAGAGTGTGGTGATCGCCAGATTAAAGGTGCAAAACTGGCGGCCTGTAATGGTAATGGCGGCTTCCTGGCAAGTCAGGTTACGGCGGTTTTTGGCACAGAAGAAACTTTGTAAAAAATTGCTTATTTAATCAGTGCGGCTTGGATAAACTGATTAATTAAATGACTTAAGTCAAATAGTGTTCTCTGTAATCCCCTTACGATATAGTTGGGCATGGTAGCAGGATCGCTATCAGGTATTTTTTAATTTAAGAGGTGATTATCGTGAGGAAGAACTGGTTTTTTAGTTCCGCAGCATTAATGTTGCTTGTATTGCTAAGTAGCTGCCGGACATATCCGGATCAGGTAGGAAGTTTTCGCTTTCCCATACTTAGCGGAGATATTCAAAGGGGTCAGGAGGCATTTCTAAAGCTGGAGTGCAACCAGTGTCACGAAGTAAATGGCGTAGCGTTACCTGCTTTTTCAGGTCCGCGCCCGGTCACGGTGGTGTTGGGTGGAGATCTTTATTTTGCTAAAACATACGGTGATCTGGTGACCTCTATTATTAATCCAGACCATGTGCTGTCAGATAATTATCTGGACCAGCTGCCAAGAGAAGTGCGCAGGCGAACAAGCAGCTCTCCCATGTATTTAAAGGAAGATATGCTGGTCACAGAGTTGGTTGATATCGTTGCCTTCCTGAATTCCCGCTACAGCCTGTTGTCGGGATATACGGAATATTATTATTGAAGACTAAAGATGTTGAAAAAGGCCAGCTTGGAGCTGGCCTTTTTTTTACAGTTACAAGTTACAAGGAATAAGCCCCAACCCAGAGGTATAGAAGGGCGTAGTGTAGGTCGGATAAGCGAAGCGCAATCCGACAAGGCGTCTGCAAGACGCCTGCTTGCGACTTGCGACTAAATCCCCTTCCCCCAGCCGCTCAGGAAAAAATGTTCAGCTAATGGATTACGTTTTCTTGGAGCCAGCTCTCTGCCTCTCAACGCTTCCGGGATATCTGCTTCAGCACATTGATAACCAATGGTCATCATGGCCATTGGCTGGTAACGCGCTGGAATAGTAAAAGTCTCCCTGGCCAGATCCGGACTAAATCCTGCCATCTGATGAGTCATCAGACCCAGAGAGCTGGCTTGCAGACAGATGCTGATAGCCGCCGCGCCGGTATCGTATGCGCCCCAGGCGTTTTCTTCATCAGTTTGTGAAAACAGCGTGTCGGCACAAATGATTGCCAGTAGGGGTGCATGTTGGCACCAGGGCTGATTACCTTCTGCAAGGCACGAATAAGCTTGTTGCCAGGCTTCGGAATCAGAAGATTTACTACAGAAAATTACACGCCAGGGCTGGTCTCCAAAACAGGAGGGTGCCCAACGTGCCGCTTCTGCCATAGCACGCAGGTCGGCATCATCTACCATCTTTGCGGGATCATAAGATACGCCGCTCCAACGACTGCTAATGAGTTCGTGAACGGGTGCGGAAACATCAATTGCTTTATTAATCATGCTGGGTCCTTAAATTATTATTCGTTAGTAAAGATAACTCTTTCAATGGTAGGCGCACCCTGCCACAAACAGGCTGGTGCCAAGCAGGATAAGGGGTTTAATGCAGGGCATCTGGAGCTCCGGAGTCGCTGAAATGGAAAATGCATGGTAACCACAGGCTCCACAAAATTGAAGATCTGCTTGAAGGCTCATTGATAAATACAGATCTTAACCTTGAATTAGGTCAAAGCAGACCTATATTGGATAGAGGTATAATGATTAGTTAGATAAATTGCGAAATTTATTGAAAAACAAGGTTTTTTTGATAAATACAGAATATTTTCAATACTTGGCTGTCTAACGCTATAAGTGATAGACTCCGCCAGCTACGGCGTAAAGTAAGGTATATATGAACGCTATAGTGAAAAAAGAGTTAAACAAACAAGTAAGTAAAATTAACGAGAGCAATACTGGTCTTATGACTATTTATAGAAGTACTGATAATAAGAGTACTGACAATGCAGGTAAAGATCTGCAAATAATTGACACGATGGTACCGGGCCGTGACCTTAACGCCTATATCACCGCCGTCAATGGCATTGCTGTGCTCACTGCTGAAGAAGAGCATGAGCTTGCCAATCAGTATTACTATGAGGATAACCTTGATGCAGCGCGTAAGTTAGTGCTTGCTCACTTAAGGTTTGTGGTTCACATGGCGAAGTCCTACTCAGGTTACGGTCTTTCTGAAGCAGACCTGATACAGGAAGGCAATGTGGGTTTGATGAAGGCGGTGAAACGTTTTAACCCTGAAGTGGGTGTCCGTCTGGTTTCCTTTGCGGTTCACTGGATCAAGGCAGAGATGCACGAATTCATCCTGCGCAACTGGCGTATTGTTAAAGTAGCTACCACCAAGGCTCAGCGTAAATTATTCTTCAATCTGCGTAGTTCCAAGAAACGTCTGGGCTGGTTGAGTCAGGCAGAGGCGGAAGCCGTTGCTGCGGATCTGGGCGTAGAAGCCAAAACGGTTATGCAGATGGAAGGGCGCATGGGCGCTTATGATGCTTCGTTCGACGGCGCTGCTGATGCTGATGACGAAGAGGCTTATCAAGCTCCTGCTCAGTACCTGGAAGATACCCGTTTTGACCCGGCCCGCACGGTAGAAGATTCAGATTTTGAGAAATCATCAACAGATCACCTATATGTTGCTCTGGAAAACCTCGATGACAGAAGCCGGGATATTCTGAACAGGCGCTGGTTGAGTGATGATAAAGAAACATTGCATGAGTTGGCTGATGAATATGGCATATCAGCAGAGCGTATTCGCCAACTGGAAAAAAATGCCATGAACAAGGTCAAGGCCATCCTGGAAGCCTGAAAATTGACCAGTGAATAAAAGCCGCCAGATCTGGCGGCTTTTTTATGTCTTGAACTTTATATTTACCCGCGTTTTCTGTTTGTGACAATGCAACGAAATACATAATTATGAATCTTGTTTTGAGAGTAACTGCAGTAAATGGCTTTCTGGTGGTATTGCTAGGGGCTTTCGGAGCGCACGGCCTGGAAAATATGGTTGGCCCTGAAAGATTGGAAACATGGAATACCGGAGTTCAGTATCACATGTTTCATACATTAGCCTTGTTTGGTGTCGGGCTCCTCAGTCTGAATGATCCCGGCAAAGCATTACTCGTGCGTAGCGCTAAATTATTTCTGGCAGGCATAGTCATTTTTTCCGGCAGTTTGTATCTGTTCACCATATCAGGGGTGAGCACCTTGGGTATGATTACTCCAATAGGAGGGGTCGCCTTCCTTGCTGGCTGGATATGCCTGTTTATTGCCTTGTTAAATTGCGGAGAAGCTGGCATTCAAGAAATAAAAGATAAAAAGGAAGATGGGTAATCATGGCTGAAAGCGAAAATACCAAACATCGGCCAATGCGCAGTTATGTCGTCAGGGGCGGGCGTTTGACTGGTTCACAGCAGGACGCCATTGAAAACTTGTGGCCTGAATATGGTATCGACCAGAACCAGGGACTTATCAAGCGGGAAGAAGTTTTTGGCCGTCGCGCAGAGCTGGTGTTTGAAATCGGATTTGGCATGGGTGACTCTCTTGTGGCAATGGCGGGACAGTACCCGGATCGAGATTATATTGGCGTTGATGTTCATCCGCCGGGAATAGGGACAATTTTACGCGACATTAAGGCGCAAGGTCTGCACAACCTGCGTGTTATGCAGGGCGATGCTACAGAAATACTGGATAACTGTTTTTCAAATAATGACATTGATCGAATACAGATTTTTTTCCCCGATCCATGGCATAAAAAGCGGCATAACAAACGTCGTCTGATTCAAGCGCCATTTGTTGAGTCCCTGGCAGGAAAAATGCGTGAAGGGGGTATTTTGCATCTGGCAACAGACTGGGAAAATTATGCAGAGCAAATGATGGAAGTTATGTCCGCGTCATCCTCGTATAAAAATATTGCTGGTGAAGGACAGTTTGCAGGGCAGGATGAAAGGGCAGAAACCAAGTTTGAACGTAGAGGTCGCCGACTGGGGCATGGCGTCTGGGATCTGTTGTTTGAAAAATGCCTTTAAAAATTGACTGAAAATTTGCGTGATAGTTGTCTTATCAACCAGCATTTACCTTTTAAGCCTTACTGTCGGCTCCAGAATCGGTGGCCATTTTCTGCAAGCCAGTTTCGCAACTCCTGAAATTCAGGACAGACACTTGCAACGGTATCCCAGAACTTCTTTGAATGGTTCATATGCCGTAAATGACTGCATTCATGCACTATCAGATAGTTGATGACTTCACGCGGTGCCATCATGGTCAGCCAGTTGTACTGGATTGTGCCATTCTGGCAGCAGTGGCCCCACTTTGTTTTTGTTTTTCGAAATACTACTTCCTTGAGTTTGTGGTGAACACCTAATTGTCTGGCAACCTTATAGGACTCCACTGTCATATATTCACGGGCTTTATCTTTGAGCCAGCTGTTAAACAGTTTTTCAAGGCGCTCGAGAGTGTTCTTGCGTGTATAAATGAAAAGAAAATCGCGCGTAACTCTAACTTCCTGCTGTGGACTGATCAGTACAACAATTGTTCGAGGCTTTCCCAGAAACGTAATTTCGCGGCCTTCGGCAATAACCAGTCGTTGTCGGAAATGACGTTTTTGTCGATCAAGCTCAGTGAGAATCCAGTCTTTTTTGTCTAAAACAAACTCATGAATCCACTTTGTAGAGGCATATCGCGGTGATCTTACCTCTACATTCCCACTTTTTACATAAATGACCAAAGATTTGCGTTTTGAGCGAATAATCTCAAAATTGAAGGGGAATGTGGGATTTAATTTGCAAATATCAGGCATTTCTTAAAGATTTAACCAGTTCAGTGCTGCCACTTATCTCAATTTCGAGGGCCAATTGCAGTAATTTCCCAATTTCTCCATTTGGAAAACCTTTTCTTTGAAACCAGAGAAGATAAGCTTCAGGGAGATCTATAATCATCTTGCCCTGATATTTACCAAAGGGCATAGGCGTTTCCAGCAATTGGATTAATAAATATTTGTCAGCTTTTGCATCTTCCATACAATTAAACGACTTCAATCATTGAAGTGGAGTTAGATGACGAAAAAATTGAGCATAAATTCACAAATGTGGGAATTTTATTAAAAAAAATGGCTAAGCCTATACCGGAATTTGAAACGGTTGATTGCATCCTGATTGGCAAATCCATAGTTGATGTCATGTTCCAGGTATGGAGATTTTGTAGCTCACCTTGTCAGCGCTCTGCATAAATTGATCACTCAATGATCTGGTGGCGAGTGTCGTTACGAATGCCGTGGTGAATAGTATGCGAAAGGGAAATGTTGCTCAATAAAATGCAGCAAACTAACGGAGTTATTTTCAGTTTAAAGGATTAATTTATCAGGAAGCGGTAAGGCTTGCTGAAATAAATTAAACGCTCACCGCTACTGCACCCGGTAAAAATCAAGAACGTAGGGTTAGGTCCGGACAGGTATTCAACTGCAAAGGGTATGATGACAAATACTCATGCTGTTATTGTCCCGCTATATTTTGCGACTGTATTTTAGCAATGCAGGACCAAGGCAGGACCAATGCATTAACAAAACAGTATCAGGCTGCGTCCTGCCGACGTGTATGAAGTACCTGGCTGACAGCATTGAGCAAGGCATTGACTGAAGAGGTGACGATATCTTCATCAATCGCTATTCCAGTAAAGCGCATGCCTTCGTACTTCACTTGCAGATAAGTTACAGCATCGGCATTGGCGCTTTGGCTGAGCGCATGTTCGCCATACTCGAGTATTTGCAGGCTCATGTCGAAGGTGCTTTCCATGGCATCTACAAAACCTTCCAGCATACCGGAACCTTCTCCCTTGATTTCAAAGGACTCGCCATCAAGTTCAATCACACCAGAAATGGTTTCATGTTCGGCTTTTTCAATGGAGAAGCTTTTTAACAGCAAGGGCGAGGGCGGATTGAGGTATTGCTGTTGAAACAATTCCCAGATCTGATCCGGTGCAATTTCCTGACCGGATTCTTCGGCTGCTTGCTGGACCACGCGGCTGAATTCAATCTGCAACCAGCGTGGCAACTGAAAGCCATACTTGGACTCCATGACATAGGCGACACCACCTTTTCCTGACTGACTGTTTACCCGGATCACATCCTGATAAGTCTGCCCTACGTCTCTAGGGTCAATAGGCAGATAGGCAATATCCCAGGTGTCTCCTTCCTTGTAGATATCCAGACATTTTTTAATGGCATCCTGATGGCTGCCAGAAAATGCTGTAAAAACCAGGCTTCCCGCGTAGGGGTGGCGCGGATGAACATCAATTTGTGTGCACTCCTTCACCACAGAAATAATTTGATCCATGTCGCTGAAATCAAGTTTTGGGTCTACCCCCTGGCTGTACATATTCATGCCCATCACCATGATATCCAGATTACCGGTACGCTCGCCATTACCCATCAAGGTACCTTCTACCCGGTCAGCGCCAGCCATCAGTCCAAGTTCAGAGGCGGCCACACCGCAGCCTCGGTCATTATGGGTATGCAGGCTGAGGATGATGGAGTCGCGATTTTTTACATGACGGCAGAACCACTCGATCTGATCTGCATAGATATTAGGTGTCGCCATTTCGACTGTTGAAGGCAGGTTGATGATCACTTTGCGTTCAGGAGTAGGCTGCCACACTTCATTGACGGCATCGCAAACCTCAACGGCAAATTTCATTTCAGTGCCAGTGAAGCTTTCTGGTGAATACTGGAAAGACCAGTCAGTCTCCGGTGCCTTTTGAGCGCATTCCAAAACACTTCTGGCGCCATTCACTGCAATATCAATGATGCCGGCCTTGTCCAGTTTGAACACCTGATCGCGCTGTACAGTCGAGGTGGAATTGTACATATGGATAATGGCCTGCTTTGCCCCTTTCAAGGCTTCATAGGTGCGCTCGATTAATTGAGGTCTGGCCTGAGTCAGCACCTGGATGGTCACGTCTTCAGGAATCATGTCCTCCTCGATCAGCCAGCGTACAAAATCGTAGTCAGGCTGGGAGGCGGCAGGAAAGCCAATTTCTATTTCCTTAAACCCCACATCAACCAGCAGGGCATACATCTTCCGTTTCTGTGCAACTGACATGGGCTCGATCAGAGCTTGATTGCCGTCACGCAGATCCACGCTACACCAGGTAGGTGCCTGGGTGATTACCTTGTCCGGCCAGGTACGGTCGGTCAAGGCAACAGGAGTGAATGCCTTGTACTTGCTGTGGTTGTATCTGTTCACCTTTTACCTCTGTGTTTAATTTGGGTCTTGCCCTTCTGGATGGGCATCTTCAGTTTCAAGACGGCGTAGTGTACAGGATTCTGCAAGGCGGATTATTGCTAATATCGCTAATAAATGCAGATAAATGAATATAAATACTAATAAATATTAAAATATTGATATAAAATGCCAATAAATAAGAATTATGTAAATTAGAGGGTTGGGGCCATGCAACTGGACAGGACTGACAAGCGAATACTTGGGGAATTGCAGATCAATGGCAGAATCAGTAATCAGGAACTGGCTGATAAAGTTGGTCTTTCTCCCTCACCCTGTCTGCGTCGGGTAAAGCAACTTGAAGATGAGGGGATTATTGAAGGTTATGCTGCGCTGGTAAATGCCTCAAAGCTGGGTCTGAAAATGATGGCCCTGATACAGATTCGTATGGATAGACACACGCCAGAACGCTTCGAAGAATTCGAACGTACCATCAAGGATTACCCTCAGGTACTGGAGTGTATTCTGATCACCGGGCAAACAGCAGATTATCAGGTAAAGGTAATTGTAAGAGATATGGAGGAATATCAGGATTTTCTACTGAATAAAATTACGCCTTTGCCTGGTGTCTCCGATGTTCATTCCAGCTTTATTTTACGGCAGGTCATGCACACAACTGCCTTGCCTATCGATGACACACATGACTAACTGAAAAAACAGGGTTTCTTGTTCATGCAGATGCGGCATCCTTGCTGTAAAATCATGCGTTCCAAGCCCGTAAACAGGTACTGATCAGTGGCGAGTATTTTCACGAAAATTTATAACAGGGAAATCCCCGGCTATTTTGTCTGGGATGATGAGTATTGTTTTTCCATCATGACTATTCAGCCGATCCGTCAGGGACATTTATTGGTTATTCCAAAGCAGGAAGTTAATCACTGGGATGATGTGCCTGAAGAGACGGCCATGCATATGATGTCTGTGTGTCAGAAAATCGCCAAGGCAATAAAGGCGGTGATTCCCTGTCGTCGAATTGGTGTTTCTATAGTAGGCCTTGAAGTGCCACATACGCATATTCATTTGATCCCCATTGATAATTTTGGCGACCTGGATTTCAAGAACGCCAAAGAAATGTCAGAGGAGCTTCTTTCTGCAAGTGCTGCGATTATTCGTGAAGTGCTGGTTTCCAATGGGTGTCAGGAAGCCAGCTTTGATGAGCCTTTAAAACCTTCTAAAGAATAGGAAGACAACACACTTGTCAGCCAGAGACACGCTTTTTGCCAGCGGCTTACCGATTGAAGATTTCGTCTTCGATGAAAAAGTTGTTGCGGTTTTTCCCGATATGATTAATCGGTCTGTACCCGGTTATAGCACCATAATCGCCATGATCGGCACTTTGTCAGCAGAGTATGCCCAGCCTGACAGTGTTTGCTATGACCTGGGCTGTTCTTTGGGTGCTGCAAGCTTGTCTATGCGACACAATATCCAGGCTGATAGATGTTCTATTGTGGCGGTGGACAACTCAACTGCCATGGTAGAAGGCTGTCAGGAAGCTCTTTTGCGTGACAGCGCCATCATTCCGGTGGAGGTGCGTTGCGAAGATATTCTCGATACGCAAATTAGTCAGGCATCCATCGTGGTAATGAATTTCACTCTGCAGTTTGTTGAACCGAATGCCAGGGATGCCTTGATCAAGAAGGTCTATCAGGGTTTGTTGCCGGGCGGTATGTTGATTCTGTCGGAGAAAATCCGCTTTGAGGATCCTGCACTGAACGAGCTGTTTATTGATATGTACCATCGATTTAAGGAGCAGCAGGGTTACTCAAAACTGGAAATCAGCCGCAAGCGTGCTGCGCTTGAAAAAGTGCTGATTCCAGAGACGAAAGCAGAACATGTGAGCAGACTGGTGGGAGCAGGCTTTCAAACCCATGATATCTGGTTCCAGTGTTTCAATTTCGCGTCTATGGTTGCAGTTAAAGGTTTGCAGTAAAGCGCTTGCTGTGAAAAAGGTAGCGGCAAAAAATCTTAAGGGTCGTTGTGGATTACTCTGAATTAGTCACTTTTCTTGACAGTGAACTTGATAACAAAAACTTCTCGCGGATTAGTGAAAAGCTGCCGAATGATTTTTTGAATGCATTTAATCACGGCGATTTTCCTGCCTGGGTCGAAGCGCTCCATGCCTTGCCCGATTTAACGCCCGATTCCTGGGATTTACAGGACACAGTGCGAATTGGCTCTGCCTCTCAATGCAATGATGAGCAGAGGCAGAAATTAAAAGAGACCTTGTTAAAAATTCATCCATGGCGCAAAGGTCCCTTTGAATTATTCGGTCTGCAGATGAACACCGAGTGGCGTTCAGACTGGAAATGGGATCGCCTGAAAGAGCAAATAGCCCCCCTGGAGAATCGCACTGTTCTGGATGTTGGTTGCGGCAATGGCTATCACTGCTGGCGCATGGCAGGTGCCGGGGCCCGTTTCGTTTTGGGCGTGGATTCTCACTTATTATTTACCATGCAGTACTGGGCTATTCGACATTTTCTAAAAACCCCTCCGGTATTTGTGGCGCCCCTGGCATTGGAAGATCTGCCCACTGAATTAAAGGCATTTGATAGTGTTTTTTCCATGGGAGTTCTTTATCACCGCCGCTCACCTTTCGATCACCTTTACGGACTTAAGGACTGCCTGAGACCCGGGGGGGAACTGGTGCTTGAAACACTGGTGATTGAAGGGGAGAAGGGGATGACTCTGGTGCCGCAGGGGCGTTATGCCAGAATGCCCAATGTCTGGTTTCTGCCTTCCTGCGATACCCTGCATGAATGGCTGGAAAAGGCGGGCTTTAAAAACATCCGCCTGATCAATGTTGGCTATACCAGCCCTGAAGAGCAGCGCACAACTGACTGGATGACCTTCGAATCACTGCCTGAAGCACTTGACCTGAAAAACCCCTCAGTCACTATAGAAGGCTATCCGGCACCTATGCGGGCAATATTTGTGGCAGAAAAGCCATAAAAAGGAAATTATCCCTGTTTTCTTGATCCGTTTTCCTCTACAATTTTGCACTTTTATTACACAATTGATCAAGCGAACTGTTCGGCTTAAAACGCTGAATTGCCTTTCAGAGCTTTACTATCATATTTGTCTGAACCGTACTGGTCAGTATTAATTGTTAAAACAATGATTAAGGAAACAAAAAGCTATTATGGCCAGACCACTGCGTATCGAATTTCCCAACGCCTATTACCATGTCAGCAATCGAGGTGAAGAGGGGGCCAGAATTTTCCCAGGTGTCAGATATTATGAGTCCTTCCTGACCGCTATTAATGAAGCTGCAGCAAGGCTGAATGTGGAAATACTTGGCTATTGTTTGCTGGCCAACGAATACAACCTGTTGATTAAAACCCCGGAAGGCAATCTCAGTCGATTCATGCGGCAGGTTGATGGACTTTATACCCAGCATTATCAGAAACTGAGAAATGAGGGTGGGTCTGTATTCAAGGCACGTTATAAATCGGTTCTTGTTCAGCCGGAAAAACACCTCCTGGGGGTATCTCGTTATATCCATAATTTGCCAAAGAAAGCCAGGACAAAGCCAGAAGCCCATAGCTGGTCCTCGCTGGGGGCTTATATCAACAAGGCTAAAATACCCCAATGGCTGAATCGTGACGAAGTCCTCTCCCACATGCCTGCCGGTGCCAGACCCAATGCCCGCTATGGAGCTTATGTGGCGGAAGGTGTTGATGCAGAACTGGCACATTTTTACGGTAAACTTAACCTGCTTTCCATTCTTGGTGATGAGCGCTTCAAAAAACGCGCGCAGGCGAAATTGTCATCGGGAACTGCACGGGGCAAATCCAAAGGACCTCAAGCCAGGTTGCGTCCATCAGTCAAAACAGTAGTTACAGCAGTTGCCTCACAATTCAAGGTGAGTGAAAAAAGCATTTATCAAGCTGCACGTGGCCCTGGTTCCAAGAATTTGCCGCGCTGGGCTGCC
>Ga0233432_10001070_pt1 | contig 26535 bp, 26 predicted proteins | sample SI_122_August201_6_FD_179870 | JGI IMG/M metagenome (GOLD analysis project Ga0233432, IMG submission 179870) | Seawater microbial communities from Saanich Inlet, British Columbia, Canada - SI_122_August2016_10_MG | ecosystem: Environmental > Aquatic > Marine > Inlet | place: Canada: British... | reverse complement strand
CACCATCAATAAGGTGAGTTTCTCCAGTTTCTTTGATTTGTCCGAGGTATATCTTTGGAAGATCTACTCCGGCAAGAATAGACATAATCAACTTCACTTCAAACTCCGGCTTCCAACAGTGCTCTCTTTGATACTTAGGGGTTGTGATGTTCCCCGAGTTAAACATATGTAGATAGTAACTAATATTATAGTTTACCTTGTTCGTATCGAAGCGACCCGCCGATGCCATATTTCCTTTTTTATTTGTTTATTTTAATAATATTAACTTAAAATATTTTCAAATTTGATTAAAAATATTTATGGATAAAAATAGTAATTATATGAATGATAAATGAAAACATTAATATATAAACCAACACAAAATCGAAAAACTCAAGAAATAATAAATGATATATTAACCAATTTAGGTTCAAGTATAAATATAATTTTTACAGATAATCTTTGTATGCTTGGTTTACAAACAAGCGAAAGAATAATAAAAGAAGTAGATGGTTTTAAAATGTACCGTGGAGATGATTCTAAAACAATTTCTATTAATTGTGAATCGAGTGATATTGAAGGTGTAAGTAGAAGACAAATTGCTACCCATGTAATTGGTTTGATAATTACAGAAGGTATAAGAAATATAATTACATTAACAAATTCAGTAAGGTTGCCACAAATGAGACGTTTAATCGATTTATTAACTGAAAAAGATTCTCTTGGGCGTCCTGGTATAGTTCCATTTTCAATACCTACTATAAATATCTATTTTGATGAGGCAGATAAAACTATTAATAGTATTTTACGAGAATTGGAGGAAAAATTGGATTGTGATTATATTAATGATTATTATATTACTGCCACTCCAAAAAAGTTATTAAAAAAATATAATGAAATGGAATTGTACAAAGTTAAAAATACACTTGGAGAATATATGAGTTTAGAAGATGCTGGTTGGATAAATATTGGTACACATGAATATATGGATTCATTGCGTTCTATGATGAATAAGATTCAATATGTAGATGGTGGAAAAGTGAGAAGATATAGATTTATATTTGCTCCTGGGATGATTTTAAAAGAGTCTCATTATGATATTGCTGAAGAGTCTACAAATGTTTATAATTGTGTTAGTATAGTTGTTAATTCAGATGGTTTTAATATATTTATTCCAAGTGATATTTCTGAGGGTTATTTAAGTCCCGTACATGATTATAGTAATAATAGGATACCAAAAATACCTGAAAAATTTAAAGAATCTTTAAATCGTTTAAGTTTAAATAATGTGTTAAAGATGACTGGTGGTAAAGAATATTATAAGTTGAATTTTAAGAAAAAGCAATTAATTAAAGAAAATGAGAATGAATTTTGGAAGATAATTGAGGTTGTCCGTGAATTTTGGAAAGATAATCCAATATTAGTAACTGGTTCTCGATGTGTTGAGAGGGGAATAACTATTCAGAATCCGTTTAATGAGAAGGTGAGATTTACTGATGGGATGTTACATTCTAATATTGCTAAAAGTGATTCTGGATCTCAGATGGCTGGTAGATTTACATTAACGTATAATTCTACATTAAAAAAAGAGGATTTCATACCTGTAAATATATATAGTGATGAAAGAACAAGATTATATATGATAAATAATGAAAAGAAGGCTAAATATGCTGTAAAGTTGGCAAGTAGTGGTAAAAAGAGTATAACATATTCTCAATGGAAGACGTATGAAAAGATTGCTGTATTGGGACATAAATCATTTGAAACATTTAAAGAGGCATTAAAATGGGCGAGTAATAATTTAACAAACAATGGTCACGAGATATATTACAATGAAAATAAAGATTATAGTGAAGATAGTAAGAGATTGGGTTCATGTAATATGTTAATAACTGGTGAATATAAGGGTTATAGGTATAATTCATTTAATTCAAGAGAACCAACTGGAATAGAAGAATTTAAAAAGAAAGGGACTCAGTATCTATTTTGGAGTAAAGAGAAGCGTGGATGTGCTACCGCATATAGAATATGGGCAGTATATCATAATATTAAAGAAGTGAAATCTTTAAGATATCATTTATGTTGGTCACCATTGGCAGAGGTACGTGACTATGAGAGTAGTTCTGATTATGAATCTGCTGAGGAATATTAGCTATTTTCGAGTTTATTTAATCTTTGTTCCATTACTTTTATTTTTTCTTCTAATTTATGTATTAATCTATATAAATATGCATTTTCTTCTTTTTCTTTTGGTATATTAATCATAAAATTAAAACCAAAAACACCTTCAACATTTATATCAATATATATTTCTTCAGATGTTTCTGAAACTATTGACCAGTCTTGAGAACTATTATTTACATCAAAAGTTTTATTAAGAAGATCAAACATTTCACTAAAATCTTGAAAGAAAGGTTTATATTTATTCCAGAGAGGTCCATCTCGACTTATTAATAGTTCATAATTACAATTTGTTTCAATATTTAATATATCTATAGTTATACAATTTTCTATTGTACTTATAATTGTTTTATAATTTTCATTATTTTGATTTTTATCTAATGGTAATTTTAAATCCATTTATATATTATTTAAATTTAAAATAAAATTTAAGTAATAATATGGATATAGAACCTTTAAAAACAATATTAAGTTATTCGAATGATAAAAAAGATACATTATTAAATTTTCTCGAAAAACGTGTTCGAGAAAAAATAATTAAATTAGAATATGAAGATAAACGGTTTTATATAAATGATAAGATATATTGTATTAAACGCAATACATTGGAATTAGAATATATAGGAAAGATATATTGTATTGAAGATGATAATATTGGTATAAAATTGAGTAATGTTAGAAATGTTAATATTAATCCTGACAAATATTACATTTTTGTCAAAATTAAATCAAAAGATATGAAAAAGAGAGATTTCTATAAACAACTATTAGAACAATTATGAAAAAAAAAGAGGTTTAACAGTTATAATATTTTTCCTACATAGTGGACAATTACTTTCATCTCTTCTCGTATTATATAAATTATCTTCACTTATCTCTACAACATTATGTCTATTTATAGTTTCTATTAAACAGGTTTTACAGAAAGTATGGCCACAGGGATTAATAAAATGATCAACTGTTCCGGTTAAACATATAGTACATGTTGCGGATGATTTATTCCAATTACTAATTTCTTTTATTAGATAAATATGTTTCTCTAATTTTTTTCTCTGTTTAATATAATTTTCTTTGGCATTTTTTAATTCTTCATTATTTGATACTTCGTCGTGGAGAGCATTTACTAGTGTAATTATTTCTTTAACTTTTTCATTTTCACTATCAGAAATATCTTTAAAAAATTTAACTGACGAATCAAGTTTTTTAATATTTTGTTTTGCTTTATCCATTTCTAATTTTAGATCTTTATCTGCTTTTACTAAATCATCTTGAATATTTTTAAATTCTTCTGAAAAAGTTCTAAGTTTTGAAATAATATCATCCATTTCTTTATTTTCATAATTTAGATGATCATTTTCAGCATCGTTTAATCCAGTTTGTCCATTTAATATATCGAGTACTTCTTTTTTTAAGGATGTTAATTTTGTTATATTTTCATCCATTTCTTTTTCTTGTATTAATATATTTCCTGAATTATCAAAATTATAATTTAAATTATCCCAATTATTATAAGGACTATTTATTTGATCTGATTCTACAATATATTCAAATGTGGTTGTACCAGTTATATTATTCATAATATAATTAATAATTATATAATAATACTTTATTTTAAGTATTAATATTATTGTTCAAGAATATCCATTATTTTAAATTTTATTTTTGACGATTTTGTTTTTGATTTAAGTTCATTGAGCTTTGAAACATATAATTCTGGAATATTTTTATCTTTGTAATGTATTTGAGATATATTATAAAAAGATAAAATCATCTTATAAATTTCTACATTATCTTCAATTATTAGAATATTATCCATGAATGGTTTTAGAATATTATCAATATAATCTTCAATTATATTTTCTTTTTCTAAATGAGTAATGAATAATGATAAACCGATTATATTATCAATATTTTTATTTTTAGAACATAATTCTTGATATGTCATATTTTTTTCATCACTTTCTTTTTTATCAAAAAATTTAGAATGATAATTATTACATATTTTAAGTATTATTTTTGTTTTGTGTTCAGATTTTATTTCTTTTAAAATACCAACATATAGAGAAATGTACTTATGATGTAATATTGAATTATCACAAATATTTTCAATTATGTATGGGATTAGATGATCATATTTTATTTTTTCAATAATAAGGGGTTTAACATTTAGATAGTTCATATCTGTTATTTTATTAACAAGACCATTAATTTCTTTAATTATAGATGTATCTTGAGCAACTTCTTTTTTATATCTTTTATTTTTATTTATATTCATTCTATAATATTTCTTATTTGTTTCAATATTATCAAGGAAAGTAATTATATCATCGCGTTTATTTAATTTTATATAATTACTATATTCTGATAAAAATTCATCCGATTCTATAATTCCCTTGATGAATTCATACGACATAATATATTATAGATAAAATATTCTTTATATAATTACTTATTTATTTTCTTCAACTATTTTTTCTTTTACTATTTTTTCTTTTACCGAGGATTCTGAAACTTCTTTTAAATTTTTTTCAATATCTTCTTTTTTTTCCAAGACATTAGATATATTTTCTTTTTTTTCATTAACAATATTAGTTAATTCTTGTGCTTGTCCGGCTATATTAGTTAATGTTTGTGCTTGATTAATAAGATTATTTAATCCTTGTTGTGGTTGATTAGTGATTGTTTGTTGTGGGATATTTTGAATAATTGGTGCACTTTGTTCTTTTGCGAATCTTTCCATTTCTCCTTTAAAATCGAATTTTTTCTTTTTATTTTCGCTTTTACCATTTTGAAATTCTTGTTCAACTTGTTTTCTTTTGATTCCTTCAACTGATTTTGAGAAGTTTTTATATGCTGATTGATGGTTTGGATAGTCTTCATATTTACCTGATAATCCAAAAAATTGCCAACCTTCTGTTTTAAGTTGTTCAACCACCATTGAATAACTGAAATAATTTTTATCAAGAGAAAATAACTGTAGAAATCCATTACTCGCGGTTACAAGTAGGGAAATAGTCCATGATGCCCAATAGCTAATCATATCAAAATGTTTGGGTAGTTTATTTGGATCCATTTGACCCATAGATAATATTGCTGGAAGTAATATACTTCCTGTTGTTACAATAAATCTAAAACCATTATAATATTTTTTTGTATGGTCTCTTTTTTGTTCATAATAAGATATTTCATCTAAAAATCTATGTTTTATAATAGCTTTATCATATGGCTTGTCAAGATCTAAATCATCAACGATAGAAGTTACATTTTCACTAAAAGTCATTATTTAATAGTAATATATTTATTATTTAAAGATTATAAGATTAAATTTAAAATAAAATGAATTTTGATACTAACAATCAAATCCTTAATATTAGAACTGAGCAAGCAGGAGCATTTAGAATACTTATTGAAGCATTAAAAGAGATATTAACTGAGGCAAATTTTATATTTGATGAAAGTGGTATTAAACTCATGGCGATGGATTCTACTCGAACTATTTTAATTCATATGAAATTGGATAATCATAATTTTGAAGAATATTATTGTCCAAATAAGACTATTGTTGGTGTTAATATGTTAAACTTTTTTAAACTGATAAAAACGATGGGTAATTCAGAAACATTGACATTATTCATTGATAAGGATAATGAGAATAAATTGGGAATATTGATTACTAATAATGAGAAAAATTCACAGACAGTATTTAAATTAAATTTATTAGATATCACAGAAGAAAATATATCTATTCCTCCTGCTGAGTTTGATACAGAATTATCATTACCATCTGGAGATTTTCAAAAACTTATTAGAGATATGATAAATATTGGAGAAAATATAGAAATTAAAAGTATGGGTAATCAATTAATGTTAAATTGTCATGGTGATTTTGCTTCGCAAGAAACTATTTTAAGTGAACCAAATAATAGTAATGGCCTACAATTTAAGCAAAGTACTAATGAGGCAGAACCTACTCAGGGAGAATTTTCACTTAAATATTTGATATTATTTACAAAATGTACAAATTTGTGTCAACAGATTAATTTATATATTAAGAATGATTATCCATTAATTATTAGATATTTGGTGGCTTCTTTAGGTGATATTAAATTATGCTTGGCACCAAATAGTACTTAAATTTCATGTTTTTTATAAACTGAAGTACTTAAATTAAAATCATTACCAAATTCTATAAAATTATCTTTATATTCTTCTGAATTTTCTGAAAACCATACTTTTACAATATTGAATTCTTTTTTAGGTGAAATGGATATTCCATTTATGATATTCTTTTTATTTTTCAATATACTATTTGTTATACATTTTAAGAGTAATGTATCCCATTCATTTACTATATTTTTTGAGTATACTTTAAAAGATAAACAACCACCTTGTCTATTATTTGGATCTTCCCAAGTTGGAAATATATCATCTTTCATACAAAAAAACATACCATTTTGATAATGGTTCTGTTTAAAATTATCTATAATAAATTTATAATCAAAAAAGTTATTAATGTCTAGCATTTTTTTATAGCTTGAGTTTTTCCAATTATTATCATTTATCGAATGATACCAAAGAGACCAATCATTAATAGTATTATATTGATCCATGTTGTAATTCTTATAATTATATTTTAATATATATATTTTTAAATAATAAAATATTTATAACTAATAAATAGATGAAATTATTTGAAACTATTTATAAGTATAGGCAAATTATTCTTATCATAATATATTTATATGTTATGATGGTATATGTTAAATCTGATGATTATACAACAATGATGATATTAACAGCAACAACTGCCTTAATAATTTGTAAGACAACTAAAAATCAAATAGAAGGTTTAACAAGCGAGAATGCGGATGAAAACACGGCTGAATTAACAGAAACTTCAAATGAATTACAGAGAATTATAAGAGGAGGTAAACCGGTTAATGTTGGTCTTAATGTTCCGGGTGTATCTCCCGAAGAAGTAAAAAGTAACTCTGGTGAAATAGGGGAAAATAAAAATACTGATCCTGAAAATTATAAAAAACAAGAAGAACGTATTGTTAAAGAAGCTCGTTCAGGAGAAGTAAAAGATGGTCCAAAGGGAGTTGGAAAAGAAATACCTAAAATTGAAGGTCCTAAAGGAGATCCTATTAATAAAGATGTTAAATTAGTTCAGTTAAAAGATGTATATAAAATAGGACCTTTTGACGGAGTATGTCTTGAATCTATTGTTAAAAAGAAAGATCATCAAACAGTATCAAATGAAGATTTAGATGTTTATCAAGGTGTACAAAGCCCGATACAAAGTGTAAAGACACAAGATACTGCATTGACCGGACCCACAATTGACGGTGATAAAGAATCTATTCAAAAAATGGCGATGTTTGGTAATAACAAAGGAAATACCGAATGTTGTGAAGAATCACCTTATATGGGAAGAGGAGTAGGTTGTATGTGTTTAACAAATAAACAAAAGAAATTTATAGGAACCCGTGGATTTAATACAAATGAAACTGGATTTTAATTATCTACCTAATAATCTTTTATGAACTTCATTATAATTGTTAAATGCCCTTTCTTCGAATTGTTTTAATCTCATAATTCTTTCTTGTTCTTCTTTTTCTTCTTTTATTCTTTTTAATTCTTGTACTTTCATATCTTTCTCTGACATTTGATATGAAATCTTCTTTCTTTCTGCTTCTTTATCTAATACTGATTTACTTCTTTTAATACTTACTGATTTTATATCTATTAAACAACTATTAGTATAAGCATCTTTATAATCCGTATAATTTAATCCACCAGATTCTCCTGTAAAATCATCTATTTTACCTTTACCCAAAACCATAATTGAATCTTTATTTTTATAAGAAATGTCTACACGTGGTTCTTCATATTTAACTAATTTAGAACCTAAGTTTTGTTGTTGTTCTTTTTTATAATTATCAAATTCTCTATTAAACATATTTTTATTGAAATTACCGTTAAACATTTTTTTAGGACCTTCGCCATCTGCTTTATTTTCTTCCATCCATTTTCCATACCCACTATCATATACATCGTCAATTCTATTTTCTTCATAAATTTTATTGAATAATTCTGCATCAAATTTTTCTGTTAATTTAACATTTTTAAGAGATGTTTCATTTTGTCTTTGTATATACTCTCTACTACCATTTTTCAGATCATTATGAAGAGCATCTGAATCTTTTTCTTTTAATTTTTTTAGTAAAATAGCGTATGAAATAGATACTTTCTTAAATTCATTTGGATCTCCTCCTTTATCTGGATGAGTTACCATTGCTTTTTTAAGATATGCTTTTTTTAATGCTGTTTCATCATAATTTTTACTTATATTTAATATTGTATATGGGTTAAGTTTTGGTTTATTTCTTTTATATTCTAAAGACATATTTGGTTGTGTTTGAGGTTGTGTTTGAGGTTGAGGTTGGGGTTGTGTTTGAGGTTGAGGTTGGGGTTGTGTTTGAGGTTGAGCTTGGGATTGAATAATATTTGATCTTAAGTTCATTCTTGATAATCTTTCAATTTGTTCTTGTTGTGCCATTATTATTCTTTTTTGTTGTGTTATGTAATCGCCATATTCATTATTTTCATTATTATCACCCTGACTTTCAGTATTTCCCATATTAATATTATATTATTACAAAAAAAATAAAATAATAACATATTATATAATGGCAATTGCTTGTATACCTTGTGCCGCGACAGCAGCAACAACACTAATAACATCATTGGGGGGTGTATTAACTACTGGGGCAGCAACACTTGCGGGTGCTGTTGGAATAAAAAAAATATCAAATAGAAATAAGACTAAAAAGAAAAAGAGAAAGAAAGATAAAAAGAAAAAGAAAAAGAAAAATCAAAGTGGTGGTAGAACGATGAGAAGAAGGACTAATAAAAAAAGTTTTAAATCTAGACAACGTGGGGGAAAATCAAATAAATCATTAAGAAGATCTTTCAGTAGGGTCTACATAGAGCATATTTAGATAATCAAATATGTCTTTTTCTACTTTAAATGTTCGATCAACTTTCTTTTTTGTTTCCATATCTTTTAGACTGTATTCATTGATACTCATCCCCATATCATTTATTTGTTCTCTCATTTTCTTGTTAAAATCACCCGATCCTGTGAAATAAAGGATCGCAAAAGGGTATTCTTCTGGTTTTGTATACATAATATCTATCCTTCTTCCAATTCCAGAAGTGCCGAGGAGACTTATTCCATTATACTTTTTGTTTCCATAAGCTAGATCTTCAATAAGATATTTCATCACTTTTAGTTTTTCAATAAATTGATTGTATGTCTTTTTGTCTTTTGATTTGATGAGTACATCAATATCTCCACTATCTTCGCATCCTCTCCTATATGAACCAGCGATGGTTAATTCAGCAGAAGGATCTACATTTGATAGCATCTTTTTAAGGAGAATTTCATGTTTCTCAATTTCTTTTCTTGGAATACGTGTATTGAGATCTTCATAATAATTCACACCGATGATTTGAGCATCGGTTAGTATCTCTTCAACACCAGGATGCTCTCTTAGATCTTCAATTGACTGAATACCTAATTTCAAGAGTTCTGCTGCTTTTTTGGGACCAACACCATGTACCCCCATTAGAATTTCTTTTGGATTTTTTTGATCTTTGATCTTTTCAAAAGCAGGACAAGTCCCACTCTTTATGATACACATTGCTTTCTCGGAAAGACTTTTTCCAACACCTTTAATAGCGAGGATTGTTGTTTCAGTTAGTTCCGAGTCATCTGAAATACTTTTAAGACCTGATATTGCTTTCATATATGAGGAAGCTTTGAATGCCTGCCCATTCGACCTTTCATAATCACTGAGTTTCTTGAAGATTTGAATGATCAAATCTCTTTTTTCTGTTGATTTTGGAATATCTTCTTGATCTTTGATTATTACATCATCCCGGATTCTCATGTATCTTGCGAACCTTGGTTTTCCGGATGCTGTCTTTCCCGAGTACTCGATTGTTATGACTGTTCCGATAGGATGGGTTTCTTTGTATGATTCACGGACTTCATCATCCATACCAGATACCGAGTATTCTGTATTTTCATCTTTATCAATTACATGATAAGTATCCATATTTCTGAGGGGTCGGCACACAAATGCTCCCAGTCTTTTCTGATTCTTTCCTTTCCCAGCAGTGTAATCTACTATGACGCCTTCTTCATCATAAACTGGTTTGACTTTTAGCATATTATCTGATCTCTTATCTTCATATCCACAATCCGGTCTCTTTATCATTACTCCCTCAGCACCATTTGCGAGCATATCTTCGTAGTACTTTTTGAGGTGATCTTCTGATTCTACCGTGATCTGTTCTGCCATGACGAGTGGACATTCGATATTGCGATATGGAATTGGCATCACTTTACTTATCTTGTTCCATTTCTTCTGACATTTCTCGACAATATCTTTCAGAGAAACTAGTCGTTCTTCAAAGTTCCCCGGATGATTTGGAAGATCATATACGACGTACTTGATATGACCTGCCCAATCTTCATCAATCGGTATTTTCTTTCTGACAACTCCCATATATTGAAAATCTTGTTGATCCCTTCCACACCAGAGTTCACCATCAAGATCTTCTTTTGGAAATGCTTTCTTATATAGATCCGGAGAATTAAACATCTTCCCTGCCCTCGAGTAAAACTCGCCTTCTTCACCGCACCATAATCCACGATATCCGTCAAACTTCTCAGATGCTTTCCACCCAACCGGGGGAAGGCAAGAAGGATCTGATCGTGGTGCTGGCATTCCTTTTGACCATTCTTTCGCGAGCATACATTTTGTCTTTTTCATCTTATAATTTTAATCTTCTAGTATTATCTTTAGGTATATTTCAAATTTGAAATTTGGATTGTCTGGAATTCCAGACAATTAGAAGAATATGCCCTGCTCTATCTGCAGAGGGACTGGTCATAACTTTAAGACATGTCCAACTATCAGTGAAGAAGAAAGAAAGAAAATCATCGATCAAAGAAAAAAGGAAAAAGATGAATTAAAAAAGAAAAGGGAAGCTGAAAGAAAAAAGAAAGAAGAATATGAAAAGAACAACATCCTTTTGGATGTACATAACCCCAATGACTATGATATAGTCGTCTTCTGGGGATTCAATTATTATCCAGATAGAACCCAAGATAGAGTAATGTACCTTGCTACTATTGGAGCATACTCAATGAGGAAGATTAAGATATTTCACAATAAACATCGGATAGTTATATATCCTCTTGAAGAGGTACCGAGACAAGACCTTGGTCCGTTAGCTTACCCAGCATTCGGAATTCAATTTCCAGACATTACAAATTCTTCAACTACCGAAAAGGTTAAGTTGTTCGATATGAACATGGAAGATTATGAAATATCTGAAAACAAACTAGATATACCGAAAGTCCATTATTCTCCAAAGAAGAATGAACTTGATCAATGGAAGGAATTTGCTTTGAAATCGCATTTTATCCTTAAAGAGATAGAGAAATTTACAACCAAAGATGGAGACGATGGATACAAAGTAGTCCATGAAAATTATGATGCTATTGGAGAATTTGTTGAGATGATTCAAGATATAAAAGAACCTGATAATGTATCTGAGGTAGACAGAGAATTAGCAGGAGTTCCATCAAGACTAACAAACATTACTTAATTTAATGGTATCTCAGATAATATTTAAAAATATTGATATCATATATATAATTATGAGAAGAGCAATTATTTCACTATCTACATTTTCTTTAATTATATTTTTTTATAAGTGTTTTAACTCTGAAATTGTCAGAAGGTATTTAAAAGATACGATAAATGTCTATAAGAAAAATAAAAACATATATGATAAAATAATGGAAGAAAAGAAAGAAGAAGAAAAAGAGGAAGAATCACCGAGTATTAAAGAATCAATTAATTCTTTAAGTGAATCAATTACAGGTATTAGAAGGGAAGAACTACAAGAATTACTGAAAGAGATTAAAAAAGTTGAAGATAGAATTGAAGTATTAATTGAAAAGAAGGAAAAGAATATAGGTTTTAGTGAAACTGTTCAAGAGATAAAACCTAAGCTTGAAATAAAACTTGAATTAGAAGATGAAGGATCTTCAGATGATTCAAATCCGGAGGTAATTGACATTGAAAACTCAAATTTGAAAAAAAAAAGTGAGTAATATTAAATTGAATGAATCATGCCATACTTTAGCACTATTGTCCTCAAAATAATGCTGGAGAAGGAAAACGATGTTGAAAAGAAAAAGGTAATCATGAAGATGATTGATATCATTATTAATGGTAAATAGTTTAAAATGGCATAGTCTCATTTGTTATGTCAACTTTCATTCCCATATTTGAGGTCGGATAACGTTCAGAATTAAATGGTTTCTTTCTTACTTCAAATTTATTATCATTATGAATAACTAATATTTGAACTTGTCTATATTTATCTTCTCCACATTCTCTATGCTTACCGAATGCTCTGGACATACCAACATCAATTCTCCAGAGACGGTCATTATACATAGAATTGAGATATTTGTTATCCATAAATTGTGGTGTATGTGCTATTACCATACCTTTTATTGGTTGTAGTAATTTATTTTTTTTATTTAATTTTTCGAGTACTTCATTGAATCCTCTTTCAGTGTTTTCATCATCATCTTCTCCAAAAATTCTGCACCAAAAGGGGGACATATCATCATCATCTCTAAAAATTTCATCAAATATATCTTCTTCAGTTTTATTATTATTTTTACACATCCATTTTGAAACAACATTATTAATTTCTGCGATTGTATATTTATTAGCTAAATCATAACTTATTCCACCATGAACAAATACAAAACTACCAACTGTCATTATTGATTTCTTTTTAATTGAATATAGTTTTGCCATATTACTTCCTCTTTCAAATGCCTTTGTCCTATGATAATAACCCATTGGATAACCATCATCAGTTTTAACTTTATTTCTATCTTTTTGAGGTACAAATTCTAAAAATTCTTTGGGAGATACATATCTAAAATCTTTATCAACATTCATGATTTCATGATTTCCTAGTAATCCAAGGAATCTTCCACCAAACCTTCTGGCTTCATCATCTAATCTTAATAATAGTTTAATAATAGTCATATTATTACCTTCATCTTCAAAAACATCATCATAATTTTCTATACAGTTTTTATCCCAATCGCCTGGTCTACATCTATCAATTTGATCTCCCAATTGAATAACCCATGTATCTCCTCCAGTCCAATGAATATCATTTATATTTTCTTGTGTTGCTGTTTGTGGTATAACTTCTGCTAATTTAAGGGCAATAAGAGTTACTCTTAGATCACCATGTAGATCTCCAATAGCTATTAATTTTTTGACCCCCGGATACATGCCAATTATATCGTATTGAGGATTTAGAGATTTAACTTCTTTTTTTACTTGTGTAATTGCCTGTTCTTTAACTTCTGCTTTATTATGATCATCTACGGCTTGTACTTTTTCTATTTTTGTTATTGGTTGTGATAATCTTCTTTGTCTAATACCTCTTGGGGGATTATTTGTATTTTTATTATATCCAATGGTATTTTTTTGAAGATTACCTGATATAGAAAGTCTTCTTTTATTATTAGATTGTGTTTGCGTTTGATTTTTTCTTTGACCATATGTTTCTAGTTTTCTTTTTATAAATCCTTTAATTAATAGTAAAAGACTATTTCTACTATATTTATTAACACTCTGTGGTTCGATTAATTTATATTTTAAACATAAACCTACAAGTTCTTGATCGCTTAACATATTAAAATCGATTTCATTTAATTTCATAATATTACATACTTTTATTTACTATTTTTTAAACAAACAAAAAAAAATATTAACTAATATATGGACAATTGGAAATATTATGCTCTTGTTGCTGCTATATTCATATCATTAAGAGATATTATGTCAAAGGGATTATTTGATAGAATGACTTATGTTAATTATATCATAATAGCAAATGTATTAGTATTTATGGCTACTATGGTATATGTGGGGGTTACTGATTATAAAATAAAGAAACCAAGTTTAAAAGATATGGGTTTAATAGTATTAAGATTAATATTAGTATTTATAATAATTGAACCATCAATATTTTATGCATTAAAAAATAGTGGAAATCCTGGATATGCGAAATCTATTATAAATTTAAATACTTTATTTGTATTTATATTGGCTATCATTTTTTTAAATGCTGAATTTAATTATGAAAAACTAATAGGTATATGTATTATGTTAATGGGTGGTTATCTTGTAATGAAATAATAATTTATTTTCCTTTTTTTGTTTTTTTCTTTTTAGTATTATTTAATTTTTTCTTTTTTGTTAAATTCTTCTTATTATTATTAGAATGAACTTTTAAAAGAGAATCTAATTTTGATAATGCTTTTTCAGGTGTTATTCTATTATTTGAGAATGGTTGACACATTTCTTTAAACAGTAAATAAAAATCTTGAATGACATTACTATCTTCATGTGGATTTATTTTATTAGAATAATTATAAAATAATAGAGGTATTTGAATACCAAGACTATATATATCTATTTTTTCTACCATTTCTTCAAAATTAATTCTTTTATTTGATAATCTGTAAATTGTATCTGCTCTAATATCATCAATATTAAGGTTAAATATTTTATAAATATTCTTTAATATATCATAATTTTTTCTTTTTTTATTTGCTTCTTTTTCTAATTCATTATTTTTTGAAAAATAGTAAATATATTCGAGGGGATAAAATACATATATTCTGGATGTGTTAAATTCTCTCCGACTTCTTTTTTTAAAATCATCTTTTTTATTTAAATGGGTTGAAAGACCAAAATCAATAAATTTAAAACCTGTTTTTTTATCTTTGTAAACAATATTATTATATTTAATATCATTATGACATATATTATTTTTAGATAATTCTACTAATCCAAGAAATAAAGGTCTCATCATTTTCATTAATTCTAAAAAGTCTTTTTCAAATTTCTTTCCACTTTTGACAAAATTAAATTTAAATTTAAAATAACTTACTAATGTATTTCCACCATACAAACCATTTAACATTAAACTATTTGAATCAAAAGCAGGTACACTTACTTTTTTTAAACATTCTTTTAATCCTTTTTTATCATAATTTTTTAAAATATTATAAGGAGGGGGTTTACAATATTCATCAAATATTACGCACCATTTTTTATGCCCTTTTATACTTCTTATTATTTCATTTATTTCTTTTTCTCTATCATATAATTCTTTTGATTTAGAGTTATATATAATTTTAGAAATTCTATTTTTATCTTTTTTATTTGAGGAACATGGTAAGTTTGGATAAAAAATACATGAACCCGACCCCCTTGATAATAATTCACCACCTATCATATATAATATAATATATATAATATATTATATAATGGATGATAATAAAATAAAAGATAAAATTAATAAATTAAGTAAAAAGTCTAAATATTACGAAGATTTATATGATATATTTTGGAAAATTAGTGAAGATATTAAAATAAAAAAAGAACATTATGATAATATATCAATTGGTTTATTTAATATTCCATGTGCCGGATTTGGAGATATAATTGTATGTAAGACTTTCTATGATTATTTAAAAGAGTGGTATCCTACATCAAATATTAAGATATGTACAACAAATCCAGAAAAATATAAAGAACTAAAGATTGATGGTGATATTTATAAACTACATAGTAAGGTTGATGGAGTTAATGAATGTCTTGATTATGATAAACTAATTCTTAAAAAGAAAATTAAATTCGATATAATGATAGCTATACCTATAATAAATAAATCATTTCAAATAAATAAATTTAAAAAATTAGTATCTTATGCTAATGTATTTAATACTTTCTCGGTAAGTGAATATAATGGTGAATTTCCACCATATACATTTCCAATAGGAGTTGGATATGATAATTTGGGTATATTATTTAATAAATATAAAAAAGTTACGCAGAAATTAATAACTAAACCCTATGCTTTAGTATATATACAACCTTCTCCCGAATGGGGTCTCCATTCAAAGTATTGTTTTTTTTCATATTTAGAAATGATATGTAAAAAATATAGAAATGTTCATTCTAATTTTCAGATTGTAATTCCAGAATGGATTATGGTTGATTTATTAGAAGATAATACATTTAAAAATAAAGTATTGAAAGTATGTTCTAACTATGATAATGTCATAGTTAAGGGCAATGATGAAACTGAAATAATAAAAGGAGAAGAAAAGAAAAATTCAAAATTAGTTTTTAGAGCAGATATATTACCACAACCTAGAAGTGTTTTTATATCAATAATGAAAGATAGTATAAATGATATATTAGTTACCGGTGATCAAAGTTTAACTGATATTATATCTTGTTGTAAGACAAAGCAGGTATGGTACCAAATAGCTCCATGGAAAAAAGGTTTGGCATGGAATTTATATAAAGAACTTCCAAACGCATATTTTAAATCATTTCAAACTTCTTGTGGAACTTTAAAATCATTAAATACGAAGATTGATTGGAACAATTTTATGAAAAAATATGATTTTAGAATTAATGGTAGAAAGAGATTTGATTCTATATTAATTAGTTTATCTATAATGAAAAATGATAAAATATTAAAAGATTTATTAAATATTATAGATCATTCTCGTTATTTAGAGACTGCTCAGAAAAAAATACAAAAATTATAATAGAATTATTATATAATTAATATATATATATGATTGAGTGGAATAGTATAAAAAGGACAGAGGGACTTACATCTTTATATGAAGCAGAAATAAATGAATCAAATACATCAGTAGTTATTAATGGTTATACAATCCCTATTAGTGAGAATGGTATTGATGTTGAATGGTGGCAAAATAATAATTTAACTGAACAGCAATTAAAAGAAATATTGCCCGAAAATATAAGAAGATATATTAATTTAGCCAGTATACATCAAGAAAAGGGTGGAATATTAGGGTATGTATTTGAAGACCATACTGTTAATAATATGGTCCGTGAAGAAATTATTGATTGGTTAAGTACAAGAGGATTACAACCTGAAACTACTGAAACTCAAACTCCTCCTTCAATCGATATGGTAAGTACACCTGAATCTGATGATTCAAATAAAAGAATAATATCAATTGCTAAATTTTTTGGTGTTAGTGAAGAACGTATTAATAATAGAGAATTTGAAGAATGTATGAATAAACTTATGGGTACTGAACACGATGATAGTTATTATTTAGGTAAATTATTTGAAATGGGACACATTACTGATTTAGGAGATCCTAAAAATATTTCCGAGTTAAAATATGTTGAATCAAAATTGATAAAATTTATTTTAATTGATCCTAAAGAAATAAGTAAATGTTTTGATTACATATATGTTGATGAAAGTTTTTGTCAAAATGGAATGAGTACATCATCAATAGAGATATTAGGATATTTATTAAAAATGAACACTGAAAACAATGGAGATGAAGGTTATCTTAAAAAATTAGGTGTTGTTTCTGATAATCTTTTAAAATATATGCCTGATGTTGTTGCCAAAGTAATTGAAATATCTGAATATTATGAAAAAGATAAATGTGAGGGGAAAGTCCATAAAAATACACTTTTATTAAAACAGATGCATAAAAATCTTACAGAAAAAAGTAATCAATTAGATTTTAAAGCACCTGATTTAGGATTTATGGATTTTTTTAAAGATTTTGAAGAAAATATAGTGACAAAAGTTATATTATTAATATTTATTGCTTTTATTATAAGTCAAGTATTAAGTTTATTCAAGGTACAATATAATGTTAATAATTAAATGATTTAGTTTTTAAATAATCTTTTTTATATTCATCAATAGTTTTATCTTTAATGAAATTATTAATTATGAAATAACATAATTTAATATCTTCTTCATTTTGAATGAATAAAATAACCCCATCTTTTTTAAATATTTTTTTTAACATATTATATATATATAGATCGATGTTTTCCCTTAAATATATATTGATTATAGCAGTCATTTCATATATTATATATTTATTGACTGAATCAAAAATTAAGAATGAAAATAAAAATATAGATGGCTATAAAAATTATCTTGAAATTGATGAAGACTTAAATAAAAAGATTATGGTCGAATATGAAAAGATTAAAAATGATAAAAAAAGAATGGAAAAGAGTGATAAAATTATCCCAAAATATCTAATGGATCTTCACCATGATAAAAAAATGATACCTGAAGAATTGGAAAAAACACAAAAAAAGATATATAAACCATTAAAACAAAATATAGTATCACCCGATTATAGACGATACGAAACTATTTTATCAAAAGAATTTCAAGTTGATCAGATTAAATATGTTAAAGATGTTCCAGAAGTTAAAGATCCAGGTATTAAAAAACGAGAAGATGAAAAGAAAGACCGTGATAAATTATTTGACCCTACTAAAAGTTGTAAAGGAGAATGGGGTGAATGGAATACAGAATATTGTGGAGAACCATCTAATCATTGTGCTTTAAAAACTAGAAAATATAAGATTATTAAACCTGAACAAAAAGGAGGTGATTCTTGTAAATTTAAAGATGGTGAAGTTCAATATGAATATTGTTATGGTAGAAATAATAATGAAAGATGTGGTCAATCTAAGAATTTATGTCAATGTGATTTAAGTAAATTTGATGGAGATCCAACAAATTGTAATTTAGAAACAGATAAAAATTGTCGTTGTCCCCCTGGCCATACTTTTAATGATGTTGATGTTACAAATTTCGTTAAAAATGCTGGAAAATTAGGTAAAGATGATGAAGATAGTGGTGAAAAAACAAGAATAGGTTATGATCCATCCTTTAGTTTAAAAACGGGTTCATGTAGGAAAAATAGTTGTTTTTGTGATCATGGCACAAAAGCAGAAGGAGTTTCTTGTAAAGTGGATGGTGATCATAGTTGCGAATTAACACCATGTAATACGGGTCATATATTAAAAGGTGATCCTCCAAGATGTTATGAACCGAAATTAAGTAGTTCGGATGGTACTGGAACTCCAATTGAGGCAAATTGTCCTTTCAGTAAAAATGGAAGTGATGGAAAACCTCAGGTTATAGAATTACCTGTTGGGAGTGATAGAGATGCTTTAACATCTTTGGGAAAAAAATATATACATTGTGGTGTAGGTGAAACAGATAATTGTTCAGAAGGTTATGAAAAGAGTAATGATTTAGAAAAATGTAAAGCTTTTTATGGTAATTTTGAATGGACTCTTAATGGGGATGTATCTCCTCCTATTTCATGTTGTTTACCTAAACCGGGTAGTTGTGAATTTTCTGAAATTGTTGGAGAGGGCAAACCATACAGAAATATATTTGATAGTGATAATGATTTACAAAGATTAAGAACTATGAATATGAATCAATTAAGAAGAATAAATTATCCGAGTGGAGGAACACCTTCTTTTGAAGGGGCCCAACTTGAAGATCCCATGGTTGGTGATAATAAGGGAGCCTGTTTAGATTTTAGTAGTAGTGAAAATACAGATATTTTAAATGGAATAGTTTTGAATTCCAATGATTCTAAAGAAAGTATGGTTCAATATATATATAATAATGGTTGTGATAAACCATTAGAGAATTGTATTAGTGATCCAAGCCAGGAAGATGAAGATAATAAATTATGTCGTTCAAATGCAATAAATTCTCGAAAGGGTAATTGTTTTATTAGAGGATCTTTAGAAAATTGTAAAAGTGTTTTTTCTTGTAATAATGGATACAAATTTACACCCGATAATCCTCAAGATAAAGATTTATTAGTAACAAAATGTGAAGAAAATAAAGTACCGGAATTTAATGGAAAATGTGCTCCTGAAAAATGTGATATAGATCCTTCAATAAGAGAACGATATGAAATACCAAGATCTATGAATGAATGTGATAATACAAAAGGAATTAATTGCGGATTGGTTGATCTAAAATGTAGAAAAGATGAATATATAAAACAAGATGAAGAAATTCGTTTAGAATGTGATGGTAATGTTTTAAGAGGATTTGGTTGTAATGAAGGGGAAATACCATTTGCGGCAGAAGCAGATAACGAAAGATATGAATCTCTTAATAAAGAAAAAGAAGAATTAGAAAATGAAATTAAGAGATTGAGGAAATTAAAATATATTTCACAAGCAAACAAAGCAACATATCAAAATATTGATAATTTCATGGTAACTAATATAGCTAATATTTATCCAAGTGGTAATTGGAGTAATAGTGATATTATCCCTCCTCTTATTGAAACACATAAATATACCGGAGATGGTGGTTTTGGAAATGAGGGTGAAAGTTATACTTCAAGTAAACTAAGTGAGGATCTTCAGTTTTTTGATGAAGAAAATAGGTTGAAAATTGGAGATTATACTTCTTATTTTAGAGAGACGAATAATGAATATGATAGAGTAAATCCTCCTGAAATTTTCCAAAGTCAACGTTTAAGAATGGAGGCATTAACAGAGATTAGATTAGATGTTAGAATAAGTAGAAATAATACTAAATTAGAAGAAATAAATACCGAAATAAGTAATTTAAATAATAATAGACCTGGAAATTAGATATTAAATACTTAAAAAATTAGTACTAATATATAGTAGATAAACAATAATGACTACATTTATTTCACAACAGAATATTGATAAGCAAAGACTTTCAATATTCTTGAGGGATTTAGCTGGAGATGTCAAAGTTAATTTGAAGCATATGATTGAAGATAATATAATTAATGAAGAAAAAAATAAGAATGAAAAGAAAGGTAAAAAGAAAGGGAAAAAGGTTCAACCTAAAAAGAAAGATCTTATTATTCAGAGTCAAAATGAAATACGTAAAAAGAAGAATATTGAAGATGATATGAATAAGATGAATTTCTTATTTGAAAATATTGATCTTAAGAAACCATTTATTCAAATGAAAAATCTTAAGACAGATGAGGGAATTATGGAGTTTAAATTTCGTTTACTTGATGTTTTTTGGAAAGAGAAGAATAAGTACATGAATTATATTATTCTTTTATTTTTCGAATTAAAGAATACTAATATACGTATTGAAGATATTAAAGAAACGAATATAAAACTATTGCGAGAAATTAATGAAACATTAGAAGAAAGTGAATATAAAGTTTTTATGATGAAGAATTTGGGACATATGTTACCTCCTCTTAATTATTGGGAAAAAGATATTAAAAAATTCGATGATTGGCAAAACACCGTAATTCAATATGTTAACAAAAAGAAAAGTGTTATTGTTCGTGCTCCAACATCATCCGGTAAAACTTTTATTGCTATGTCAACTGGTATTATTCATAAAAAGATAATATATATATGTCCTGCTAAACCAGTTGCATATCAAGTTGGGTCAAATTTTATAAATATGGGTTATAAAGTTCATTTTCTATTGGATAATTTATCTCATTACTCTTATACGGCTCAAACAAATATTTTCATCGGTACTCCTTTGGAAGTTGAAGATTATTTGAATAAAGTGGGTACTAATTTTGATTATGCAGTTTTTGATGAAATTCATAATTTAAATAAAGAAGATGATGGACATATATATGAAAATATAATAAAGATGTTGGGATGTAATTTCCTAGCTTTATCAGCAACTATTAAGAATATTGATTTTCTTAAAGATATATTTAATAATATACATCCTGAAAAAAATATAAAATATGTTGAGTACAATAAAAGATTTATTAATCATAATCGATGGATATGGAAAGATAATGAATTAAAACAACTTCATCCCCTCTGTGCTTTTAAAAGTATTGATGATGGATTTAAAGAATCTCCACTTCAATTTACTCCTAATAATTGTGCTACACTTTGGGAAAAGATTGAAGAAGTATTTGAAGAGATTGATGAAGAAAATGATATGTTAGAAGATTGTTCTCCAGATGATTATTTTGAAGAACAACGTCTATTAACCCTTGATGATTGTAAAGAATATGAAGACTTTTTGAAAGAAAAGTTATTAGAATGGAGTAAAGAATATCCGGTTGAGATTCAAGAGATTTTTGATTCATTTAAAGTTGAAAGAGTTAATGATGATAATAGTAATATTATTGATTTTATTAGAAGGGCAAAAAAGAAAGATATGTTTCCAATGTTGATGTTTAATACAGATGAAAATATCTGTAAGAGTATATTTGAATATATATATGAATATTTAGATAAAAAAGAAGAAGAAGAATATCCTTATCATTATGAATTATTGGAAAAGAAAGAAGAATTATATAATAATTTTTTGAATAAGAAAGAACAATTTAAATCAAATATTAAAGTAACATCTAACAACGCTACATTTGAAATTAAAGATAAATTGAGTGATTTTGAGAGGCGTGAAAAATCCCTTTACATAAAGACAATTACATCTTTTTATGAGAGTAAGATTAATGATATTGAGAAAAATGAAGATGAAATTGTAAAAGAAATACAAAGTAAAAATCTTAAAAAAGAGATGAATGATTTCATAATGAATCCTGATTTTACAAGTCAAGATGTATTTAAGAAGCATAGTGAATTTATTTTCACAAATTCTAACGAACCAATGTCCGCCGATACAATTAGAGAGGTACGCAGAGAAATAAAAAATACATTGGGTATTAAGATTCCATATGAAAGTCCTTTATTTCAAATGTTAAAAAGAGGAATTGGTTTATATATTGAAAATGCTCCCGATGAATATAATTGGATACTTCAAAAACTTCTTTCAAAAAAAGAAATTGGAATTGTTATTTCAGATAAGACATTATGTCTTGGTATAGATTTACCAGTTCGAACAAGTTGTTTTCTCGGTATAAATGGTACTGTCTTTAGTAAAGATGAATATTTACAAATGTCTGGTCGGGCTGGTAGACGTGGACTAGATAATAAAGGTAATGTAATATTTTATGGAAATATTGATTACCTTGAATTGATGAAGAATGAATTACCTGATATTGTTGGAAGTACTGTTTCTATTAATGAAAATTATACTATTATGGATAAGAAGTATTTTACAAATAAGGTATTTGAAAATATGATAAATAGTGGACGGGAATATATAAAGATAGATAATTATAAAAAACCTGATGAAAATGAAAAACTTTTATGGTTTCTAAGGGAATATTTGGATTCTTCATATTTCATTACTAATTTAATGAGATTAGAAAGTGAATTATTTAGAATGAATGAAAATGATAGAGAAAAGACTTTATTAAGTAGAATTACGAGAATTGTTAAAGATAAAGAAAATAAGGTAGGTGAATATTATAAATTAAAAAAAATAGAGAAATATGAAGATATAAAAATTGTAAAAGAACATATGAAAGTTATAAAACACATACATAATAATATAAATAATCGTAAATATATGATTATTGTTCAAACATGTAAGAATCTATTTAATGATCTGAATAAGATGATATTTGGATTAATTATTTAAAACATGCAGAACATAAACAAGTTCCATCACTATATACTTCTTTAGCACAACTATTACAATATCTTAATCGGTGTATCATTCCATTCCCTAGTCTTGATGTACAACCATCTCCCATACATTCCCCGGCTATTCCACAATGATAAAATTTATCACATCCTGCACAATGTATTTTTATTTCTTCAGAACGAAGGGTAAATTTTTGATCACAATGATTACACCTTAAATGTTCTTTTGACATTTTTTCAATAAACTCTCCATTAACTTTTTCTTTTGCTAATGGATGGACTTTGTTTGGTTTCCAGAGGTATTCCTTTTTATTTATTCTTTTTCTTCGTTTTGCTGTGAAACACATCTTAAATGTTTTTTAATGTTTAAAGTTTAATTAATATTCAAATTTATACGTATGTTGGATTTATATTTTCTTCAAGAATATCATATAACTGATGAATTACACATTTATGATGGTGTAATATTTAATGATTATCGCGAACTGTTAGAATATACGATGGAACGATTTAATTCTTCAAATATATATGAATTTAAAGAAAGTGAATCAAAAGAGTCATTTATTAAATGTTGTTCTGATGAAAAAAGAATATTTTACGTTAAAAATTTAAATTAAAGATAAAAAAAATCTATGTTAAGTTATAAAATGACAGTAGGATCTAGAGCACAGGTATTTAATGGTACAAAAGATAGAACTTCAGGTGGATTAAAACGCGAAGATTTATTTAGAGGAAAAGATGGTCGTATTAAGTCAAAGAGAGCAAGTAAGTTGGCAAAAAAGAACAATAGATTAGTAAAGGCTGGATATGTTACTGAAAGGGGTAAGTTTGGTGCTGTAAGAGTTGAAGATGCTAAATCACCTCGTAGATCTGCGAGACGTTCTTCTTCGAGACGCCCCCCTCCTAAGCGTTCTTCTTCTAGACGCGGACGTTCTCCTGCGAGACGTTCTTCTTCTAGACGTGGATCGGCGAGACGTTCTTCTAGACGTCGTTAAAGATTTCCCACCTCTAAATGTAGAGTCGTGAACTTTCGTTTTCATAAGTTTTTGCTGTTTAAGTTGTCGATGACCACGAGTGTCCATTACAGAATCACTAAAATCATTTCCTTGTAACCATTCATTAATATCATTTTTTTGTTTTTCAAAATATTCAAGTAGTGAATATATTTCTGATAATCTATTTCCTAACTTCTCTTTTTCCTCGGTTAATTCATCTTGTAATTTGGCGTTCGCATCTAATTTTTCTCCAATGACCATTTTTAATTTGTAATTAATATCAGATAAAGATTTATCTATTTTACTTAGTTTCTCTAGACTTGGTGTACTCTTTTTTAATACTTTATTTTTAGAACTTTCGATCGCTCTTTTTTTTTTTTTTAAAAATTCTTGTTTTTTTAAAATTTTTGTCCGTTGTTCTTCTTTAGCTTCTAATTCTTCTTCTTTTTTATTTAATTTATTGGAGACATGGATTTTGTCATCATTTTGTTCAGATACTCTTATAGAAAAAGCATTGTCTATTTCTTGTTTCATACATCTATACCATTTGGGATATTTAGTTATAAGTTCATAAAAATTATCACTCGCCATACATGAAGAATTAAAAATGTTTACTTTTAAAACCGGGTTCTCTAATACAGCTATATCGCGAGAAGGTCCCGATGTCCTTAAATCAGGCAAATTTTCAAATAAATGATGAAGTAAAGAATATTCATCATGATTAATCGTTTTTGTTTCTAGATCTTTCTCTTCCCTATCTTTAAGATGACTCCAAGCATGTTTTATTTTAGGAAATACAATATCGTTGGTTTCAACATCCTCAGAAAAAGGAGAAACTGTTAATTCTAATGGATACATTCCTGGATTACCAGGTGGACCGTGATCTGTAATTATATTAAATGTCCCCATATCAAATTTATCATTATCTTCATATGAGAATTCAATATCGGGAATAGAATCTAGTTTTACATATCTATTTTTTTTAGTATCTAAAACAAATATTCTCATTACTATTTCAGGTTCTACATCTTCGCCTACTTCATCAAAAATTCTTTTATCTCCACCACCATGAGGTTCTGGAAACTCATATCCAAAAGTAAATTTTAGATAATTATGAAATGGGGGAGTTTCAAAATCTTCTTTTTCTCCTTTTGTAAAACTACTTGGTAATACTTCTGTAAAGAGTGGTGTATTTTTATGAAAATTCATTTCTACTCGATATTCTAATATATTTCGTTCATCTGCTTCTGGATCTGATCGAAGCTTACTTAATTGTGCTTCTAGATATTTATGAATACTATTTGGTACTATTTTAGTTATTGGTGTAGATAGTAGTTCTCCATGACAACCATTATAAACATCATAAGTTGCTTCACGCATAACTTTATTATGCAATTGAGCTTTAAAATGTCTTTCTCTTAAATCTTTCATTTTTTCTACTATTCTCTGATATTCATTCATCATTTTACGAAAATATTCCATATTATGATAACAATCATTACTTTCATCATATTCTTTATTAAGTATTACTTCTATTCTATAATCATTTATACAACTATCGTCATTATACATTTGCCTAATTTGACCTCTTAAATCTTTTAAAATTAGTATATCTTCTGGTATTTTCTCTTCTGGAAATTCATCATTATGTAGATTATATCTTTCTATTTGCTGTTCAAAAGACGTTGAAATATCATATCCAGGATCAATTTCGAGTGATTCTGTAGATGTTAAAGTATTAGACCCTATACTTTCCGACATTATACTATATTATATTATTTTCTTTTTCTTTTTCTTTTTTCTTCTACTATTTTTTCTTCTACTATTTTTCCTTCTACCCCCAGATACTACTTAAACTC